>Ga0209928_1000064_pt1 | contig 22410 bp, 19 predicted proteins | sample SalPonF2_B_D2_MG_FD_185727 | JGI IMG/M metagenome (GOLD analysis project Ga0209928, IMG submission 185727) | Salt pond soil microbial communities from South San Francisco under conditions of wetland restoration - Salt Pond MetaG SF2_B_D2_MG... ...
TCGAGAAGTTGCAGAAGGCAGAAAACCCGAATAGGGATTGAAACTACGACGTCCCCGCGGGCGTACTCGCGTTGACGCTCGTGTTGCAGAAGGCAGAAAACCCGAATAGGGATTGAAACTTCGAGCTCGTCGACGCGCTCGAGGACGGCGCCCTCGTTGCAGAAGGCAGAAAACCCGAATAGGGGATTGAAACGAAATCGATTCCATCGTCGCCGCGCATCCCAATCGATGTTGCAGAAGGCAGAAAACCCGAATAGGGATTGAAACGTTGAACTCCCCAGCCGACCAAAACCGTCCGGTGGAGTTGCAGAAGGCAGAAAACCCGAATAGGGATTGAAACAATCTCCGTCCCCGCGCGGAGCCCGCGTGCGCCGAGTTGCAGAAGGCAGAAAACCCGAATAGGGATTGAAACGCTGCTCGGGCGTGGCGCTGTGCTCTACGAGGACCGGTTGCAGAAGGCAGAAAACCCGAATAGGGATTGAAACGTCGAGGTGAACTGACGTGGCGAACCAGGGCAGCTATGGTCGCAGAAGGCAGAAAACCCGAATAGGGATTGAAACATGAACAAAGGTCGGGCTCGTTGGGGCTTCACACTCTAGTCGCGGAAGGAAGAAAATCCGGTAAAGGATTGAAATCAACAATTAGGGCTCTCCGCGAGTTGAGTCAGTAGCCACCACCGTTCAAACTATTCACCTCAACACTACAGACGCGACGAGCACTTATAGCGGGCAGAGACACGCCGTGAACACGGCCACCTCGTCGGTTTCGTTCCGCGCGCCGTGGGCCACGCCGCGCCCGTGGAAGACGACGCCCGGGGCGTCGATGGCCTCCGTCTCGTCGCCCTGGACGACCGTCACCTCGCCCCGGAGCACGTGGAAGACGTTGCTCGAATCGGGGTGCTCGTGGGCCGCGAGTTCCGCGCCGGGGCCGAGCGCGAACGCCTTCACGAGCACGTCGTCGGAGACGGCGAGTTCGACGTCCAGCACCTCGCCAGCGTCGGGTTCGAGGTCGGGATAGCGGTCGAGTGACATACGCTCGAAGAGGGGTTCTGGAGTGGTAAACGTTGGGAGCAAGGGGTGAGCGCAGCGAACCCCTGAACGAGCGAGCGGGGAGGCACGACCCGATTATCAGATCTCGTAACCGGGGGGCTAGTTATTTATAGCCACTCTCGGCAGACGGGGACGCCCCTCGCTGGTGGGCATGAGAATAACTGGCGGGACGGACCCACATCTGTGGAAGTTCTCGAACCACACCTCCCGGGGTCCGTCGTTCGAGCGAACGTAATCCCGTGTACGTCGGACACCAGAAGAGAAATCGGTGGCCGAAGCCGGGCGACCCGTGTCACAGGAAGCCCAGCCGATGCGACGTGCGCCGTTCGTGCCGTGGGAGCCAGTAACGAAGAACACGAACCGTGAGCCCGCCGGTCGACGCCGAAGGATGGGAGGGGGCCTTCGACGGCGTTGCACTCGGGGCGTCGCCGGACACCGCGCGTTCGGGTGCCTGCGTTCGCGTCCGGGACCTGGCGGGCCGTGGACGACACATCGCAGCTACGACTTCCGGGGGGACCACCTTCAACCGCCGTGACCGTCCACGACGGTTCAGGTCGTTCAGGATTGTTCACGCCGATCCAATCGCCGGGTGAGACCGCGGCGAGTCGGCGACGCGACGTTCTCGCCGCCCGCCGTCCCACCGGGAGGCGCGCCGGCCGAGACCCGACTGTGGCACACCGTTGCTACCGTTAGCACCCGACTAAACGCGGGACAGTTACCGCCTACGCATCACTGACACGGACGGACACTCCTCGGATTCGGGCGGATCAGACGGTCTCGGGTCCGTCCGGCACTGACGGTCTCGGGTCCGTCCGGCGGCCGAACCGCCGCGTGCGGGCCCGTGCTGGGCCGTCCTACTCGCGGACCAGTTCCTCGGCGACCGTCTCCGGGGGGAACAGCGCGGGGTCCAGCGCGAACTCCACCTGCCCGCGGACGAACTCGGGGATGGTGTCGGGCGAGTAGACGAAGACCCGCAGCGACGGGTTGAGCTCCAGGGCGACGGCGACGCTCGTCGCCTCCCCGACGTCCGTCAGGACGTAGAGGTCGGCGTCGGCGACGTCGGCCTCGTTCAGCGCGGCGCCGGAGACGACGCCCTCGATGCGTACCGTCTCGACGCCCACGTCGCGGAGGGCCGCCTCGATACCTCGGTCCGGTCCGGCGACGACGGCTCTCATTCGTACTCGATGGTCGCGGGGGGTTTGTGCGTCACGTCGTAGACGACGCGAGAGACGTTCGGGAGCGAGCCGGTGATGCGGCTCTGGATGCGCTGTAAGGTCTCCCAGTCGAGCTCCTGGGCGCGGGCGGTCATCCCGTCGCGGGACTCGACCGAGCGCACGGCGACGACGTAGCCGTGGACCCGGTTGTCGCCCTTGACCCCGGTGGCCCGCCCGAGGACCGCCGCGAACGCCTGCCAGGGGTCGTAGGCCTCGAGTTCCTCCTCGACGATGGCGGTCGCCTCGCGGGCCACGGCGACGTTCTCCTCGGTCACCGCGCCCACCACGCGGACGGCGAGGCCGGGCCCGGGGAACGGCATGCGCTCGGCCACGACGTCCTCCAGTCCGAGCGCGCGCGCGACGTCGCGGACCTCGTCCTTGTAGAGGTCACGGCAGGGCTCGACGATGCCCTCGAAGTCGACGGCCTCGGGCAGCCCGCCGACGTTGTGGTGGGACTTGATGTTGCCCTCGCTCTCGATGCGGTCGGGGTAGATGGTGCCCTGGACGAGGTAGTCGGCGTCGACCTCGCGGGCCACCGTCTCGAACTCGCGGATGAACTGCTCGCCGATGACCTGGCGTTTCTCCTCGGGGTCGGTGACGCCGGCCAGCGCGTCGAGAAAGTGCTCCTGGGCCTCGACTACCTCGAGGCTGGACATGTAGGTGAACGTCTTCCGGATCTGGTCGGTCTCGCCCTTGCGCATCAGCCCCGTGTCCACGTAGACCGGGGTGAGCTGCTCGCCGATGGCCTTGTAGGCGAGCGTGGCGGCCACGGAGGAGTCGACGCCGCCCGAGAGCGCGATGATGGCGTGCCCGTCGCCGACGGACTCGCGGATCTCCGCGACGGCCGACTCGATGAACTTGCCCGTCTCGACCATCAGATCTCGACCTCCCGCGCCTGCAGGTCGAGGATCGTCTCGACGAGGCCCACGAACGGCGGGCTGGCACGGCCGGGGCGCGACCGGAACTCGGGGTGGAACTGGGTGCCCAGGAAGTAGGGGTGCTCGTCGAGCTCGAGTATCTCCATCCGGTTGCCGGCGCGGCCCGAGAAGCGCAGGCGGCCGGACTCGAGGTCCTCGATGTACTCGGGGTTGACCTCGTAGCGGTGGCGGTGGCGCTCGACGCAGGAGTCCGCGCCGTAGACCCTGGCGGCGAGCGTCCCGGGCGTGATGTCCGTCCGGTGCGCGCCGAGGCGCATCGTCCCGCCCATGTCCTCCAGGTCGTACTGCTCGGGGAGCAGGTCGATGACCGGGTGGGGCGTATCGGGGTCGATCTCCGCGGAGTGGGCGCCCGCCAGGCCGAGCACGTTGCGGGCGTACTCAACGACGGCCATCTGGAAGCCGAGACAGAGCCCCAGGAACGGGACGTCCTCTTCGCGGGCGTAGCGGACGGCCTCGATCTTCCCCTCGGTGCCGCGGGAGCCGAACCCGCCGGGCACGACGATGGCGTCCATCCCCGCGAGCTGCCCGTCCTCGCCGTCGGCGAGGTCCTCGGAGTGGACCCACTCGACTTCGACGTCCACGCGCTGGTCGAGCCCGGCGTGTTTCAGCGACTCGTGGATGGAGATGTAGGCGTCCTCCAGCCCGTACTTGCCGACGAGCGCGACGGTCACCTCGCCCTCGGTGTCGCGGGTCACGAGCTCGCGCCACTCGTTGCTCCGCTCGCCCGGCGGGAGCGCACCATTCGAGAGGGCCAGGCGCTCCATCACGTACTCGTCGAGGCCCTCCTCCTCGACCATCAGCGGCACGTGGTAGATGTCCGCGACGTCCGGGTTCGAGAAGACGGCGTCGGTGGGCACGTCGCAGAACAGGGCGATCTTCTCGCGCGTGCTCGGTTCGAGGCGCTCGGTGGAGCGCCCGACCAGCACGTCCGGCTGGAGGCCGATGGAGCGAAGCTCCTTCACCGAGTGCTGGGTGGGCTTGGTCTTCTGCTCGCCGTTCTTCGAGTAGGGCACGAGGGTGACGTGGACGAAGAGGATGTCCTCTTCGGCTTCCTCGTGGGCGAACTGCCGGAGCGCCTCGAGGAAGGGCATTCCCTCGATGTCGCCGACCGTGCCGCCGACCTCGACGATGCAGACGTCGGAGCCGCTGGCGGCCTCGCGGATGCGCCGCTTGATGTCGTCGGTGACGTGGGGGATGATCTGGACGGTCTTTCCCAGGTAGTCGCCCGCGCGCTCGCGCTCGATGACGTGCTGGTAGACTTTCCCCGTGGTCACGTTGTGGTCGGCGGTCATGTCCACGCCGAGGAAGCGCTCGTAGTTGCCGAGGTCCAGGTCCACCTCGGCACCGTCCTTGAGCACGTACACCTCGCCGTGCTGGTAGGGGTTCATCGTGCCGGCGTCGACGTTCAGGTAGGGGTCGATCTTGACCGCCGTCACGTCGAAACCGGCGTTGGCGAGCAGGCGGCCGGTGCTCGCGGCGGTGATGCCCTTGCCCAGCCCCGACATCACGCCGCCGGTGACGAAGATGAACTTGTTCCCGAGAGAAGGGTCGTACCCTGTTGCCGTCGGCATACCGTGTGTCCGCGAGGGTGCCTCAAAACCATTTCGGACGGGAGGGTACTGCGACAGTCCGTGGCACGCGAGGCGAGCGCAGCGAGCCTCGAACTGAGCGAGCGGGGAGGGACGACCCGCGAGCCGCGCGAGGCGAGCGCAGCGAGCCTCGAACTGAGCGAGCGGGGAGGGACGACCCGCGAGCCGCGCGAGGCGAGCGCAGCGAGCCTCGAACTGAGCGAGCGGGGAGGGACGACCCGCTCGCCCCACCGGCTACCCGAGCGCGGGGCAGAGGAATCCCGCTACCGCCTCGGCGACCTTCGCGTCCTGCCCGACGAAGAAGTGGTCCGCCGATAGCTCTACGATATTACAGTCGAGCGCCCGCGCGCGCTCGACGAGCGGCTCCCAGTCGGCCGTCGAATCGCGGCTCCCGTAGACGACCTGCACCGGCGCGTCGACGTCGGCCAGCGCCGCGGCGGCGTCGAGGTCCGCGGCCAGCCGGGAGGCCGGCGCGAGCAGCGAGACGGCACGGAGGTCCTGCTCGGTCCCGGCGGCCGCGAGCGCCGCGACTGCGCCGCCGAAGCTGAACCCGAAGAGCCCGAGGCGGTCGTAGCGCTCGCCGGCCCAGCGGAGCGCGCTGCAGGCGTCCTCGCGCTCGCCGTAGCCCCCGTCCCAGGGGCCGTAGTCGAAGCGCAGACAGGCCACGCTCGCGTCGACTACGGCCTCCGAGACGGCGACGAGCCGGCGGTCGCTCCGGGTGCCCCCCATCTGCGGATGGGGCGGGCACGCCACGACGACGGCCGCCGGCTCGTCGTCGGCTGCCCCGTCCGGGAGGTCGAGTGTCGCCGTCACCCCACGGGCGCCGGGGAGCGGGAGGTCGCGGTGTTCCATGCGTCGGCTCTCGCGGCGACGACCGAAAGCTTTCGGTCCGGCGTAGGCGGTGACTGAATCCGGCAGGAGGTGTATAACAAACTACGCTACGCGTCTGGATTCCACAGCTAGTCCGGCCCGGTCCGGACTTTGGGGGGACCTACATGAGCGAAGCCGTCTCACGACCCGACGAACGCGAAGACGATCCGTACACCATCCGCCGCTATCGCCCGGACGACCGCGAGGCGTTCCTCGCGCTCTACCGCCGGGTGTTCGGCCCGACGAGTGACGACTGGTTCGACTGGAAGTACGCCGAGAACCCGTACCTCGACCACGTCCCGATGTTCGTCGCCGAGGCGGCGGGCGAACTCGTCGGGGCGAAGCCCTGCTTCGCGCTGGCGATGCGCGTCGGGAACGGCAACGAGCTGGCGCTCCAGCCGGCGGACGTGATGGTGCACCCGGACCACCGCCGGCAGGGGCTCAACTTCCGGATGACCGAGCGGCTCGTCGACCACTACACCGCGGGCGAGCCGGCCTTCTTCTTCAACTTCCCGAACGAGGCGACGCTCGCGGGCTGTCGGAAGTACGGCTGGGCGGTCGTCGGGACGCTGCCGACGTACTACCGGGTGCAGAACCCGACCGCGTTCCTCCAGCCTGAAACGGCGGTCGGGCGCGCGCTCGCCGCGCTCGCGGGACCGCTCGCGACGGGCTACCTCGGACTGCGCAACGGCAGTGGTAGCTGGACCGACGACGTCACCGTGCGGCGCCACGACGAGATTCCGGTCGGGACGTTCACCTCGCTGTACTGGCGTGACGTCCCCCGACGGCTCCACGCGCTCCGCGACCGTCGGTTCTACCACTGGCGGTTCGACAACCCGCGGTGGACCTACGCGGCGTACACCGCCGTCAGGGACGACGTGCCCGTCGCCGGCGTCGTCGTCGGCCGGCAGAGACGGAACGGCAGAACGGTCGTCAACCTGGTCGACGCCGTCCCGCTCACCGGCGGCCGCGACCGCCGCCGGGCGCTCTCCCGCCTGGTCGAGCGCGTCGTCGCGGACCACCCGGACGCCGACGTCGTCGCGTCGGCGGGCGACACCGTCCCGGCGAGTGCGCTCCGGGGGTTCGGCTTCCGCAGCGACCGGTCGTTTCTGCTCTCCCGGGTCGCCCACCCGACGACGATGGTCGCCCGGCCGCTCGCCGAGGACCCCGACGAGCACTGGTCGACGTGCGGCGTCGACCTCCGTCGCCTGGACGACTGGCACGTCGCGTTCAGCGAGCGAGACACGGCCTGATTTGCTGTCAGCTCCGATAGGTCACGACCGATCGACGAGCAGGCGGTCGATTCCGTGCTGCGACGGGTCAGCGCGAAGAGACGTCAGAGCTAGAGAGAGCCGACCGTCCGGGCGAGAACCGCGGCCTGATCCCGGTTCGGACGAAAATCCTCGGGGGTCGGATACGTCGAACTTGCGAGCGACGCCCCAGCAAAATTACACAATCTTTTCTGATGATTAGCCCGTTCCTACCGTGGGGGAGACAGATGCACGACCTACCACACGCAACGCGTCGGACGTACCTCAGGCTGGCGGGCGCCGCCGGAATCACCGGACTGGCTGGGTACACCGGCTCGGTCGGAGCACAGGGGGGACCAATCCCGATGGGGTCGATACTTCCGATAACGGGGAGTCTGAGCGCCTACGGGAGCGGGATGCAGGCCGCGGCCAACCTCGCGGTCGAGCACGTGAACAGCGCGGGCGGTCCGCTCGACCAGGAGATCTCGATGTCGAACACCGACAGCGAGACCAGGCCGGAGATCGGTATCCAGAAGTACAACTCGCTGGTCAACGAGCAGAACGTCGTCGGGTTCGTCGGGGCGGCCTCCTCGGGCGTCTCGGTGCCGCTGGCCCAGCAGGTCGCCGCCGACCAGGTGATGGAGATGAGCAACGCGAGCACGTCGCCCGCGCTCTCGGAGCTCGGCTACAACCAGGACCGGAGCCTGAAGTACTTCGGTCGCACCGCGCCCAACGACGGCCAGCAGGGCATCGTCATGGGGAGGATACTGAGCGACCCGAACTACATCGGGGCGGACACGGCGGCGTTCCTCTTCATCAACAATCCGTACGGGGAGGGACTGGCCGAGAAGGCGGAGGCCTCGTTCACCGGCGAGACGGTCGGCAGGGTCGGCTACGACCAGCAGGCGACCGACTTCACCTCGACGCTGGATAAGCTGTTCAGCAACGACCCGGACGCCATCGGCTTCATCGGCTACCCCGGCGAGGGGCGGACCATCTTCCAGCAGTGGCAGAACGGCGGCTACGGCGGCCAGTGGGTGCTCTCGGAGGGGCTCAACTCGGATTCGTTCCTGCAGGAGGAGGCCGACATCGTCTCGGGCATGTACATCTCCTCGCCGGACCCCGAGCAGACCTCGGGGGCGTCCGTCTACCAGGAGGACATCGGCAACCAGGACACGCTGTTCGCGCCCCACGCCTACGACGCGGTGTTCCTGATGGCCCTGGCCATCCAGCGCGGCGGCGAGGCCTCCGGCACCGCCATCGCCGAGAACATCCGGGCCGTCTCACGCGGCGGCGAGGGCCCGGCCCCGGCGGGCGGCAACGCCACCGGAAATGCGACCGGTAACGCGACCGGAAACATGGCCGGGAACGAGACCGGGAACGCCACCGCGGACGGCGGCTCGAACGCCGTCGTCGTCACCGTCGACGAGTTCCAGAAGGCCACGGACGCCCTCGACCAGGGGATGGATATCAACTACCAGGGGGCCTCCAGCCCGGTCGACCTGAACGAATCGCTCGAACCGCTCAACCAGTTCGCGGTGATCCAGGTCCAGTCGGACGGCGGCAAGCAGACGCTGGAGACCATCCCGCGGTCGTTCTTCGTGGGGAAGCTGTAGGGCGAACCGACCCACCCAGTTTTTCGCGGACGCGTCGACCCCGAGCCGGAGGTGTGACCACGGGGCGGTCCAGCCCGACCCGGCGGCGACCGGGCCCGGCCGGCGTCACTCCTCGGCCACGTCGGTGCTCGCGCGCTCCCCCCAGATGCCCTCCGGGCGGTAGTAGAGGATGATGATGAGCAGGGCCCCGATGGTAGCCAGGCGGAGCGCCTGGACCGACGCGCGGGCGGCCGGGGGGAAAAAGCCCGCGATGTCGGCGGTCCCCTTCTGGAAGGCCCAGTAGATGACCGCGCCGAGGACGACCCCGCGGTTGTTGGCCGCCCCGCCGATGATGACCATGAGGAAGGCGATGAACGTCACCCGGGGGGCGAACATGGTGTGGACCAGGCTCTTGAAGTACAGCACGGTCAGCCCGCCCGCGAAGCCGGCGAGGGCGCTGCCGAGCATCATGCTCTGGACCTTGAAGGCGAACGTGTTCTTCCCGAGCGCCTCGGCGACGTCCTCGTCCTCGCGGACGGCCTTGAGCACCCGGCCGAACGGCGAGCCCACGGTCGTCTCCATGACGTAGTAGCCGATGGCGACCGACGCGACCGTCAGCACGAGCAGGAAGCGGGCGTAGTCGAAGACCGGCCCGGCGGCATTGAACTTCAACAGCCAGAGCAGGTTCTGGTAGGTGTTGTCGAGGACGGCGTCGAGCCCGCCGGTCATCCAGGGGGTGACGTTCGCCATGACGAAGTAGCGGAGGCAGAACAGCCAGATGGCGCCGACGCCGACGATGCGGACGAAGCCGGCCCCCGTGCCGAGCCGGTCCCAGTTGACGCCGAAGTAGTAGGTGGCGTAGAGGAAGACGACCAGCAGGCCGATGGTGGCCGCCAGGCCGAGCGTGCCCGGCTGGCCGGAGCCGCTCGTGACGACCAGCGGGACGAACGCCACGACGAACGCCACGGCCAGCCCGAGGGCGATCGCGAAGTCGCCGAGCGACAGGTCGCGGTACCGGCGGGCCACCGTGACGCCGCCGAACAGCCAGGTGAACACCGACATCAGGCCCAGGAAGACGAGCGCGACGGCGTCGGCCATTCCACCTCCGACGTAGGCGGCCCCACCGGCGACCACCCCCGCGATGAGGCCGGCGAGGAGGACGTAGCGGGCGTCCGGCTGCTCGCTCCGCCTGGTGGCGCGCCGAGCCGCCCAGTAGCCGACGCCGAGCGTGCTGACCGCCAGCGCCCCGTCGACGAGCCCGCGGCGGAGCCGGCCTGTTCCGACGCCGCCGTCGACCTCGGTCCGGTCCGGCGGGACGGTCCCGGCCGGCCGGACGACGAGCCGCGCCAGGAGGTAGGTCGCCACCGACCAGAGCACGAAGACGACCGCGCCGAAGAGGACGGCGCTAACGAGGGTCTCGCCGGGCAGCGGGAACGCCGTGCGGAAGGGGAGGGAGAAGCCACGGAGCGAGCCGGGACCGTTGGCGAGCCACCCCTCCGACTGGACGACCCGCTGGAGGATGACCGAGACGCCGAGGACGACGATGGCGAGGTAGTCCTCTCGCAACCGGATGGCCGGCAGGGCGACGAGCAGGCCGGTGACGGCGGCCGCGACGACGCCGACGGCGATGGCCGGAAGCCACGGCCAGTTCAGCCCGAGGACGTAGGTGGCGAACTGCTGGGTCTCGGCGGGCGGCAGCACGAGCAGGGCGGTCACGTAGGCGCCGACGAGGTAGAAGGCGACGTGGCCGATGTCCAGTAAGCCGGTGTAGCCGAACTTGACGTTCAGGCCCAGCGCGAGCAGGGCGTAGATGCCGACGATGGTGCCGAGCGAGACGAGACTCGAGGAGAGCGCCATCTACGCGCCCCCCGTGATGCCCTGCGGCCTGACGAGCAGGACGACGAACAGCACGACGAAGGCGATGGGGACCCGGTAGGTCGCCCCGATGCCGGGGATGGCGAAGATACCCACGTCCATCGCCAGGCCGACGAGGTAGCTCCCGAGGATGGCCCCGTAGACCGAGCCGAGGCCGCCGAGGATGACGCCCGCGAACATCGGCAACAGGAGGAAAAAGCCCATGTTCACCGTCAGCTGGTTGAACAGCACGCCGAGCATCACGCCGCCGACGGCCGCGAACGCCCCGGCGATGACCCAGGAGACCATCATCACGCGGTCGGTGTTGATGCCCGAGACCTGGGCCAGGTCGAGGTTGTCGCTGGACGCGCGCATCGCCGTCCCGAGCTTCGTCTCCTTCAACAGCAGGTGGAGCGAGGCCATCATCACCAGCGCGACGACGATGACCGACGCGCGCATCAAAGAGAGGCTGATACGGGTCTCGTAGGCGGGCGCTTCGGGCACCGTCCCGGGACCCGAGAGGAACGCGGCCAGGGCGACGAACGCGACGGTCCCGACGACGGCGGCCAGGAGCTTCGGCCCGACGGTCCGGCTCCGGCGGAAGTCGGCGCCGTCGCCGCGACGCCACCAGTACGCGCCGGCCGCCACGAGCGCGGTGCCGCCGAGGACCACGGCGAGCACGAGCGGCGGGTAGCCCACCGTGAACATGACGGGGTTCCCGGGCGGGCCGGTGTCGATGACCTGGACGACGAGGCCGGCGCCGCTCAGGTAGACGTCGACGAACTTCGCGGCGGCCAGGCCGAGTTCGACGCCGAGGACGTGGGCCACGCGCGGGACGGTGTAGTCCCGGACCTGCCCACCGTAGACCGCCTGGGTGCCGAAGCGGAGCACGAAGGAGAGCCCGAGCGCGACGATGAGCATCGTCGCCAGCGACGCCCCGCGCGCCCGGAACTTCCGGAAGACGCGCCGTTCTTGGACCGGGGCGAGGGCGGCGAGCAGGGCGATGGCGAGGAGGAGGCCGGCCCAGATGGAGGGAAAGCCCCAGACGACGAGCCCGCCGACGACCACCGCGGCGAGCAGGTGGACGGCCAGCCCGACCGCCGGGGCCGGACGTCTGGGCCACCACGAGCCCTCCAGGGCGGCCCGGCCACCGAGGTGGGAGATGGAGGCGAGCGTGGCCCCGGCCCCGAGGACGAACAGCACGGCGAAGCCGGCCGTCCCGAGCGACTGCTGGCCCGTCGCGAGCGCCTCGAAGACCGGGACGGTGGCCGGTCGATTGACGAAGAGCGCCGCGTAGGCGCCGAGCATGAGTAGTTCGCCGTGTGCGAAGTTCGGCACCTCGGCGATGCTGTACACCAGAGCCAGTCCGATCGCCCCCAGCGCGACGACGCTGCCGGTCACCACGCCGGTGACGACGGCGTTTGCGAGTCCTGTCGTTGGCATGTCCTCCCCCCAGCGGTGTGGCGCTGTGCCACGTCGTTCGATACAATGGGACGATGTCACATTGGCTGTTCCCATCCCCGAGGAGGCCGGACGACGCTGATTTTAGCCGCCACCGGGCGAAATCAGCCGGCCGACGGGGTGAACGGAACGGCGAAGGCGAAGACGGGAGGGGTAACAGAACGGCGACGGGGACGATACACCGCCCGCCGGCAGCGAGGGCGTGGGAACGACGACGGGGACCCGACGGAGCGAGCGCGACGAACGCAGTGGCGTTCGGCGGTAGGCCCAAGGCGCGCCCGACCGAGAGGCAACCAGGGATGATCCGCACGAAGCGCGTCTACGAGGAGGCGTCGGCGGGGGACGGCGCGCGGGTGCTGGTGGACCGGCTCTGGCCCCGCGGCGTGAGCAAGGAAGCCGCCGCGCTGGACAACTGGGCGAAGGAGGTCGCGCCGAGCGACGAGCTGCGGGCGTGGTTCGACCACGACCCCGAGCGGTGGGCCGAGTTCCGCCGCCGGTACGCCGCCGAACTCGACGGCAAGCGCGAGACGGTCCGCCGGGAGGCCCTCGACGTGGCCGACGAGGACCCGCTGGCCGACGGCACGCTGACGCTCGTCTACGCGGCGCGGGACACCGAACACAACAACGCCGTCGCGCTGAAGCGGTACCTCGAAGCGCGGCTCTGACCGTAGCGCCGTGCCCGCGGCCCCCGAAGCCCGACCTGGGGCCGAGACCGCCGGCGGTCGGTGACTTACAATTGATTACATCAACTTACAATCGGTTACATCTACTTACAATCGGTTACAACACGGGCGAGCAGCGCTCGCGGCGGGGAGGCCGCCGTTCGCCATCACCGTCACGGATCGAACCCGTCGCTCGCCCCGCTATGACGGGCCAACGGGGCCGTTCCCCCGGCCGGGCAGACGGGTGAGGATTTTAAAGGCTAGGGGCGTAAGTAACGGACATGGGACTACTCGCGCGGTTCTCGTACGTCGTCCGGTCGAAGCTAAACGCCCTGCTCAACCGGGCCGAGGACCCCCAGGAGACCCTCGATTACTCCTACGAGCGGATGCGAGACGAGCTACAGGACGTAAAGCGGGGGATCGCGGACCTGACGACCCAGAAAAAGCGGTTGCAGATGCAGAAGCGGCGGCTCGAACAGAACGTCGAGAAGCACAACGACCAGGCCAGGGAGGCCGTCCGCCAGGACCGCGACGACCTCGCCCGCAAGGCCCTGGAGAAAAAGCAGTCGAAGATGGAGCAGATCGAGGAGCTCGACGCCCAGATCGCCGACCTCGAGGAGACCCAGGACCAGCTCGTCGAGAAGAAAGACGAACTCCAGTCGCGCATCGAGGAGTTCCGGACCAGGAAGGAGACCATGAAGGCGCGCTACGAGGCCGCCGAGGCCAGCACGCGGGTCTCCGAGGCGATGACCGGCGCCGGCGAGGAGATGGAGGACGTGAGCCGGGCCATCGAGCGGGCCAGCGAGCGCACCGAGGAGATGGAGGCCCGGGCGCAGGCGATGGACGAGCTGGAGGAGGAAGGCGTCTTCGAGGACGCCCTCTCGGATAAGGACTCAATCGACAAGGAGCTGGAAGCGGGGCGGTCCAGCCGCGAGGTCGAATCCGAGCTGGAGACGCTCAAGGGCGAACTCGGCAAGGCCGCCGGGGGCGAGCGCGAGGCGGAGGCGGCCGAGGAGTCGGCCGAAGCGGAGGCGGGCGAGACGGAGCCGGCAGCGACCGAGACGAGCGGGTCGGGCGAGACAGACGAGGAGGTCGAAGAGGAGCTGGCCGAGCTCCAGGAAGACGAGCGCTGAACCGCCCGGGCGAGCCGCCGGGTGAGCGAGGCGTTCGCCCCGGCCGCGATGGTCACCGTCGCGGTCGTCCGCCGGACGGCGTAGTACTCCGCCGGCGTCGTCCCCGCCGCCGGCACGAACGAGAGCGAGCCGCGAGCCGTGGCGTTCCGCCGGTCGAGCATCGCCCGCCAGGTCCGGACGAACGACCGCGCCGCAGAGGCGTTGTCCCACCGGGTCACCCACCGCACGACGGTCGGGCCGCCGTCGGTTCGGTAGTAGCCCATGAGCCCGTTCGTCCAGCCGTGGGCGGCCCGGTCGGCCCGCGCCGCCGGCACACCGTTCAGCCGGAGCGCCCGGCGGATGGCCAGCTCGCCGACCCGGTCGGTCGCCAGGAGGTAGAACGCCGAGTCGTTGAGCAGGAGCGGGACCGCGTGGGGCATGGGTCCGACGGTAGCCCGCTCGCCGGGGTGGAGCAGACCGCGGGTGCTGTTCGGCGGGTCCCGGATGCGCGCGGAGCGCCGGGCCGGGCTGGCGTTCAGGGCGCGGAAGAACCGGTAGCCGGCGTCGTAGGGCGCGACCTCGTACGACTGCACCCAGGCCGCCCGCCGCGTGACGTCCCCGGCCCGGACCGGTGACGGCTGGCCGGGGAGGTAGCGCTGCCGGTAGGCGGCCATCACGGCCATCGCGTCGCCCTCGACCACGGCGGTGGCCGTCAGCTGGGCGTCCGTGGACCACCTATCAAACGACGCGCGAAGCTGCGCCCGCGAGGGCGAGAGCAGGTCGTGCTGGTACTGGAGCGCGTGGGTGAGCTCGTGGGCGAGCACGAGCTCCTGGGAGACGTTCTCGCGGGCGAGGTCGGCCGGGCGCATCACCGAGACGTAGACGGCGTCGTCCCCCGCGACCGTGTAGCCGAGCGGGCCTTCTGCCACGGCGGTCCCGTTGGAGGCCAGGCCGAGCGCCCGCGCGCCGGCCGGCCGGATGTCCGCGAACCGGTCGGGGAGGTCGACCGGCGTGCGGTTCCCGGCCGGGTACTGGTAGACGCGGATCGGTCCCGTCGCCCGGAGCCCCCGGAGCTCCTCGACCCGGGCGAGGACCCGGCTGGCGTCGTACGCGGGGTCGAACCCGACCGTGTCGATGCGGGGCCGCTCGTCGCGGCTCGCCTGCGAGGTCCGGTCCAGGAACGCGGCGGGCGTCGTCGCAGGGGACGAGGCCGTGCCCCGGGACGCCGTCCGAGTGGAGCCCGGCGGCGTCGCCACGGTCCCGCCCCGCCGGTCGACCGGCGAGGTCGTCGACGGTCCGACGCTCGTCGTGGATGGCCCGTCGCTCGTCCCCGGTCGGGTCGTGGTCGCGGCCGTCGGCCCGCTCGCCGCGGTGGTGGTCGGAATCACCACCGGTTGCCCACCCGTCGCGTGCCCGGCGTCCACCCCCACGTTTGCGGGCGCCGAACAGCCGGCCAGGAGGACCAGGCCGGCGAGCAGCACGGCCGCGCGCATGAGGCGTGTGATGGGGCGGCAGGCGCTAAAACCCACTGGCTGTTTTGAGGCTGGCGGGCGTCCACTCCGTATGCGCGACCCTCCGGCCGACCGCCACCCCGACGCCGACCAGCCCCGCGATACGATGCAAGGGCGGGCCGCCGGGAGCCGGCTCCGGCTCTGGCTGGTTGTCGACGCCAACCGCTGGGCGGTCGCGGGCGCCATGGCCGCCTCCATCTTCGTCTCGCTGGTCGTCCTCGGGGCCGTCGACCCCTCGCCGCTCCGCGCGGTGATGTCGCGGACGGACCCCGTGGAGACGCTGTTCCAGGCGTTCGTCACCGCCATCATCACGGGCGTCACCCTCGTGCTCACCATCAACCAGCTCGTGCTCTCCCAGGAGCTGGGTGCGGTCGGCGACCAGCGCGAGCGGATGCGCGGGGCGCTATCCTTCCGGGCGGACGCCGCGGCGCTGCTGGACGAGCCGGTCAGTCCGGTCGAGCCGTCGGCGTTCCTGCGGGCGCTCGTCGCCGCGACCGGTCGCCGGGCCGAGGCGCTGGCCGACGCGGTCGCCGACGCCGACGACTCGCTGCGCGGACCGGTCTCGGAGTTCGTCGACGGGCTGACCGAGAACACGAGGGCTGTCGAGTCGGCACTCGAGGGGGCGGAGTTCGGCAGCTTCGACGTGCTCTCCGCGGCGCTCGATTTCAACTACTCCTGGAAGATCTACCGAACCAGGCGGCTCCGGGCCGAGCACGCCGGCGACATAGACGACGCCACCGCCGACGCGTTCGACGACCTGCTCTCTGCCCTCGAGCTGTTCGGCCCGGCCCGCGAGCACTTCAAGACGCTCTACTTCCAGTGGGAGCTCATCGACCTCTCGCGAGCCATCCTCTACGCGGCCGCCCCCGCCCTCGTCGTCACGGCCGGCGTGTTGCTCTACCTTGACGCCGCGACGTTCCCCGGGACGACCCTCGGCGTCTCGAATCTGGTCTGGGTGGTGAGCGCCGCCTCGACCGTCGCGCTCGTCCCGTTCGTCGTCCTGCTCTCGTACATCCTGCGCATCGCCACCGTCGCCAAGCGCACGCTCTCCATCGGCCCGTTCATCCTGCGCGAGCGGGGCGACGACCGGGGATGACGCGGTGGACAGCGTCCACGGAACCGTCGGAACGGGGGCCGTCGACCGCCGACTCCGCTACTCAGGCCTTCCGCGCGCCCGTTCCCGGTCGCTCCACGGCCGCCAGGTCGATGTGACCCTCGGGCATCGGCACGCCCTCGTAGGGGTCCTCGGCGAGCAACAGAGAGCCGTCGAGGTCCGCGTAGTCGAGCAGCGGCGCGAGGTGGGCGGCCGCCGCGATGGCGGCGTTCGTCTCGACCATGCAGCCGAGCATGACCTCCAGCCCGTGGGCGCGCGCCGCGTGGACCAACCGGTGGGCCTCGGCCAGCCCGCCGCACTTCATCAGCTTGAGGTTCACGACGTCGACGCGGTCGGCGACCCGGGGGACGTCCGGCAGGGTCACGCAGCTCTCGTCGGCCGCGATGGGCAGTGCCGCGTGCTCGTGGACGAACCGGAGGCCCTCCGGGTTCGCCGCCGGCACCGGCTGCTCGACGAACTCGACGTCGTACTCGGCGATGGCGTCGATGGCCCGCACCGCCTCGCGGGGCGACCAGCCCTCGTTCGCGTCGACGCGGAGGGTCGCGTCCGGCGCGGCCTCCCGGACTGCGTCGAGCATCTCCTCGTCGCGGTCGGTGCCGACCTTGACCTTGAGGACGCCGTAGCCCGCCTCGACGGCGGCCTCGGTCTTCTCGCGGACGACGTCGGGCTCGTCGATGCCGATGGTGAAGGAGGTGTCCACGGACTCGGCCGGGTCCAGCCCCCAGTAGCGGTAGAGCGGGAGCCCGACGCGCTTGGCCGCCAGGTCGTGGAGCGCGATGCTCACGGCGCAGCGGGCGGCCGGGTTGTCGGCGACCGTCTCGCGCATCTCGCGCTCGACCCGGGCGAGGTTGTGCGGGTCGGCCACGCGCTCGACCACCGCGAGGAGCTCCGGCAGGACCGCCTCCACGGTGGCCGCCGTCTCGCCGTAGTGTCGCGCGGGAGCCGCCGCGCCGAGTCCGACGGTCCCACCCTCGTCCTCGACGGTGACGACGACGTTATCGGCGGTCTCCTGGGTGCCCCGCGAGATGGTGAAGGGGTGTTCGAGCGGGAGTTCGACGCGCTCGAAGCTCGTCTTCACAGGACCGCCTCCAGCACCGCGTCCGCGTCGAAGCGAACCGGGTCGGTCGCCGGCACCCCCAGGTCGTCCGCGTAGTCGGCCACGGCCTGGTCGGCCTCGCGCTCGTCGAGGTGCGCGGTGTTGAGCGCGCCGGCGACGACCGCGGTCTCGTGGACCGGGCGGGCCAGCGACTCGTAGAGCGAGACGTAGTCGGCGAGGGGCGCCAGCGGGAACGACTCGTAGCCGTGGATCTCCTCCCGGCCGGCCACGTGGCAGAGCACCAGCGAGTCGGGCATCGCGCCGTGCAGGATGCCGCAGGTGACCGCCGAGTACGCGGGGTGGACGATGCTCCCCTGGCCCTCGACGAAGAGGTAGTCGTGGTCGTTCCCCCGCTCGAGTATCATCTCCTCGACCGCGCCCGCGGTGAAGTCGCTCACGACGCGGTCGATTGGGTTCCCCCAGCCCTCGATCATGATGCCGGTCTGTCCGGTCGGGACGAACGCGGCGTCCACGCCCCGGTCCTGGGCGGCCCGCAGGAGCTCCACCGTGGCGGTCATCTTGCCGACCGAGCAGTCCGTGCCCACGGTCAGCACCACCTCCGCGTCCACCTCGGCGGCGACGCCCTGGCTCACCGTCAGGTCGTCGGACGGCTTGCGAACGTCCCAGATGTCGCAGTCGTTGGCCGCGGCGAGTTCGCTGAACTCCTCGTCCTCGGCCAGGAAGTAGTGCAGCCCGGAGACGAGGTCGCAGCCCGACTCGAGCGCCGTCCGGACGTCCGGGCGCCAGGACTCCTCGAAGCCGCCGCCGATGGGGGCGATGCCGATGACGAGCGCGTCCACCGGGCCGGGCACGTCGTCCATGCCCTCGACGATGGGGACGTCCCGTACGTCCGGGAGCAGGTCCGAGACGCGCTCGCCGGCGTGGGACCGGTCGAGGACGGCGACGACCTCGTCGTCCCCGTACCGGAGGATGCCGGTCGCGGTCTTCGCCCGCTCGGGGAACTGCTCGTGGGCCAGGATGGCGACTCTCATACGCGGGTGGATGGGGTGGACGGGCTTAAAGGTGAATCCGGACGAGGACGGAAACCGCTACAGGCGGTAGAGCCGGGTCGTGAAGAACGACCGGACCGCCTCGTCGAGGGCCGACTCGGGGTCGCCCGTCGCGTCGACGGGGGCAGTGTGGTTGGCGTCGGCTTCGAACTCGGGGAGCAGCGTGCGCTCGCCGAGGACGAACAGGCGGTCGGCGTCGCGGTCGTCCAGAGCCGCCGCACAGCGCTCCAGGTGCGCGTCGATCTGTGCGTCCCGCCGTCGCTCGAAGCGCGCCTGGGAGAACCCGCCCTTGGAGTGTTTGGCCTGCACGTCGGTCTCGAATCCGGTGAACGCGACGCGCGCTGCGCCCTCGTACTCGCCGAGCGCGAACAGGTCCGAGCGGACCAGCGCGACCGCGAACGACCCCGTGGGCCGGAACCAGGCCGGGTCCAGCCGGAAGCCGTCGGCCCACTCCACGAACGGGTCGGGGGCGAGCGGCGGGTCGAGCGCCACGCACACCAGCCCCGCGTCGTCGGTCACGACCAGACACGGGGCGGCGCGAGCGACGAGCGCGGCGCGGTCGCCGAACGCCTCGCGTGCGGCCTGGGGAAGCCCCCCATCACCGACCATCGCGGTGAGCGCGCCCTCCGGGCCGGTCTCGAAGGACCGGAGCCGGTCGAGCACGGCCGCGAGGCGGTCGCCGCGGCAGTCCTCGGTCCCCCGGAAGGCAAGCGGCGCGGAGTCGCCCTCCGCGCGCTCGACGCGGTCCTCGAGCTCCGCGATCCGGTCGGTCAACCGGTTCTCCCGCTCCTCGGCGTCCTGCCGCGCCGCGACGGCGTCTGCGCGGCGGCGCTCCTCGCCCGCCAGCCGCTCGCGGAGTCGCCGCTGGGCCTCTTCGAGGTCGTCGATGCGGGCTTTCAGCTCCGCGCGGCCGAGCAGCTCGTCCAGCATCATCGGCTCCCGCGGGGCGGTCGACGGCCGAGACGCGGTACGTACATACGCCAACGGCCACCCCGGACGAAGATAAAACCCCGGTCACCTCGACGACATCGCCGTCGGCGTCAGGTGAGTCCCCGCCATCCGGAGGAGTCGGGCGGCGTGGTCGGCCTTCGCGAGAAGCACCTCTCTCAGGGCCGGCAGGCGGCCGCCCTGGCCGTCGTCGACGACCACTTCGGGCACGACCAGCGTGTCGTCGGGCACGTCGTCGGCGGGGAGCACGGGGAAGTGCCGGGTCCCGAGCTTCATCACCAGCGGCCAGTCGAGTCGCTCGACGCCCTCGCCGGTGGCGTAGAGCTGGCGGTTGACCCGCTCGTGCTGGACGGTCTGCATGACGGCGCAGTCGTTCTCGTGGGCTTCGACGTAGAGCCGTCCGAGGTAGTAGCCGCTGGAGAAATCCTCGAACATGTGTGTGAATGTCAGCCACTGTCGCCCATAAACGTTTGCCGAAGCCCTTATTCAGTCGGGCAAACAGCGTCCTCTCAGCCGGTTCGGGGGCGCTGTTGCACGCCGACGGTCGGCCGCACGCCCGCGAACGTCGGACACCCCGACGACGTTCGGGTGGGGGCCACCGAAACGCGGGCGGATTCGGCACCGGTCGAGCTTCGTCGCCACCGGCGCCGACAGCCGACCGATACCGGGAGACGGGCGCAGCACGGCGCTTGAACGCTCTCGGACTACGAGCGACAGTATTCGACAGCGCTAAACGAAACGAACGAATCTCCAGCTTTTTACCCAGGGGGTCAGTAAGGACAGTCAATGAAACGGGCCACCATCCTGACACTGCTCGTCGTGCTCGGTGGCGTGGTCGCCGCCGTCGGGCCGGCGATCGCCGTCCAGGCCGGGGATCTGCCGTCCTCCACGGACCACCCGACGGTTTCGACGGATGCCGCCACCGTGGTCAGCGGCAACGACACGTCGAACAACACGAGTCAGAAGAGCTCCCTCGGTGCGTCGATCTCCGCGTTCATGCAGTCGAACGCGGAGCGGACCGACGAGGCGGTCTCGCAGGGGATGTGGTCGGCCGCCTTCCACCGGAGCGAGGGCGGCACCCGCGAAAAGCTCGCCACGAGCCACGTCAAACAGCTGAACGAGACGCTCGCGTCGCTGGAGCGCGACCGTCAGCAGCTCCTCGACGCCTACCGGGCGGGCGAGATCAGCAAGCTCACGTTCCAGGCGCGGATGAGCGCGCTCGTCGAGCGCTACCGGGCGCTCCGCGACTCGGTCTCGGCGACCGCGACGGCGATGAACGCCTCGAACGTCCACGCCCGGGGGATCGACGACCTCGAACGGTCCGTCGGCTCGTCGTCGGTGCAGGCGAACGGGAACGGGGCGCACGGCCCGCCCTGGCTCGACGGGACGAACGTCAGCCTGCCGTTCCTCGAGGACGGCAACGGCGAGCACCCGCAGGTGGGCGCCGAGTCGAACCGGACCGGCACCGAGAACGGGAACGACCACGGGGGGACGCCCCCCGGACACGGCGACGCGAAAGCGGGGGACGGCGGGTCCTCGTCCGCCAGCACCAACACCAGTTCCGACGGCGAGACGACCAACACCAGTTCCGACAACCAGACGAGCGACGGCGGCGACCAGGAGTCCGACTCGCTCGGCCAGGCGGCGGTCAGCGGGACCGCCAGCCTGCGCGGTCCCTCCGCCTCGGGGCCGAGCCTGGCGGCGACCGCCGAGCAGACACGCTTTTAGGGACGCGTGGCAAAGATTGGGTGTGAATGGACTCCGGGGCGCTTCTGGACTTACTCGGTAACGAGAACCGACGCCGTATCCTCCGCTTACTCGCCCGGAAACCCTGTTACGTAACGGAGATAAGCGAGTACATCGGCGTCAGTCCCAAGGCGGTCATCGACCACCTCCGCCGGCTGGAGGAGGCCGGCCTCGTCGAGAGCCACGTCGACGACCAGCGCCGCAAGTACTTCCACATCGCCCGGAACCTCCGCCTGGAGGTGAACGTCTCGCCGTACGGCTTCGGCATGAAGAGCGCCTACCCGGCGAACGCCAACCTCGATCTGACCCGATTCCACTACGTCTCCGTCAAGGTCGAACCGGACGCCCAGGAAGGCGAGGTGGGGGACCTCGCCGAGGAACTCGACCGCCTGAAGGAGCTCGAACGCGAACTCTCGCTGGCCCAGCGCTGGGTCCAGGGCCGCGTCGCCGAGACCCAGCGCCAGCTCAGCGAGACGCTGGCGGACGACGGCAACGCGCGGCTGTACGCCGAGGTGCTCGCGGCCGTCGCGGGCGGGGCCGCGACCCCCGACCAGGTCACCGACGAGACCGACGTGCCGACGCCCCTCGTCGAGCAGACGCTCGACGAGCTCGCCCAGCGCGGGCTCGTCTCCCTGGGGCCGGACGGCTGGCGGGTCACGTAGACTGCCAGTTCTCTCCTCCCGGTCTGTTCTCTACCGCCGTGCTGGCTCGGTCACGTAGCGGGACGGCCACCGGCCGGTTGCAGAGAGCCGGGGCGACCCCTACAGCTGCTTCGTCAGGCCGGTCCGGAGGTCGCGCCCGAAGTAGTGGCCCAGCACGCCGGCGACGCCGCCGCCGAGCGCGGCCAGGGCGACCAGCGGGATGCCGATGCCGACGACCGTCAGCAGGAGGAAGTTCAGCAGGAAGCTCACGCCGGCGACCAGCCCGCCGGCGACGGCCGTCTCGACGTAGCGCGGCGGGCTGAACAGCCCGTAGACGAACGTCCCGACGAAGACGCCGACCAGGCCCATGAGGTTCCCGACGAGTGGGATGCTCGACAGCAGCGGGATGGAGCCGCCGAGGAACATCCCGGCGGCGGCGAGAACCAGCGCCACGAGGAACGCCCGCGGCGAGAAGACCCGCGTCGCGCCGCGCGCGATCGCCGAGCGCGTCCTCGACCCGGACCGCTGGTCCGTCTCGGCGGTGCCGGCCGTGCGCTCCAGCGTCTTCGTTCCCTTCTCGCTCATGGCTAGGGGTGGGCGTTCCAGCGGCATGGGCCTTTCCCCGGGCGCGAGGGACGAGCGGAGCGAGTCCCGCGGAACGAGCGAACGGGGAGGCACGACCCGTGAGCCACGCGGCGCGACCAGCGGGAGCGCCGCGGAACGAGCGAACGGGGAGGCACGACCCGTGAG
>Ga0209928_1000067_pt1 | contig 21689 bp, 19 predicted proteins | sample SalPonF2_B_D2_MG_FD_185727 | JGI IMG/M metagenome (GOLD analysis project Ga0209928, IMG submission 185727) | Salt pond soil microbial communities from South San Francisco under conditions of wetland restoration - Salt Pond MetaG SF2_B_D2_MG... ...
ACCTTTAGTATTCGGCACCAGATATCTCCGCTGGCGTCAATTTTAATCACTTCAAGTTCAATGTTGCCGTCATCAACCAGAATCAGACTGCCCATGTGTAGGTCATCGGCCATGCCGGGATAACTTACCGATACAATTTCCTTGTTTCCTGTTAGCTGTCTGGGGGTTAGACAAATATCACGGCCTGTTTTCAAGACAGCGGTATCATCCGCAATTTCTCCAATGCGAATTCGGGGTCCTTGCAAATCGCCGATAAGAGCAATGGGAACGCCCATCTTATCGCTCAATGCCCGAATCCGTTTGACCAAAGGAATGATATAATCATGGGTGCTGTGAGAGAAGTTAACGCGCACCGCATCCAATCCTGCCAGAATCATCCTGTGCAGCGTTTCTTCTTTATCACTGGCCGGCCCTAAAGTGGCAACAATTTTTGTCCTTTTCATAGGACGTATGTTACGGAGTTTATTTGACATGAGTGAACCTGTTAAATTCACGCCAGAAAATTGACCGGACGGCGTCCGTTTCTTTAAAGATTTCGTGGCGGGCATCTGATATTTCTTTTAATCTGCAGTTTGGCAGCATTGTGCAGAATCTTTTTTGGGCTTTAATAGAAACAATTTTGTCATTGCCGGCGATGACCATTAGAATCGGTGTCATAATTTTTGCTGCAAACTCGGGTTGAGTGAGAATGTCTATGGATTTTAACGTTGCAGATAACCATCCATATGTCGCACCGCCCAGGGCAAGGTCAGGATTTTTTGTTATTGCTTTTTTTGCATCCGTAAATCTCACAGGATCTGAAGTCAGCTCATTGCCCTTAAATTTTTCATCCGTGTAATCGCCGGAACCTATGGTATAAGAATGGCTGAAACCTGTTTTGATTAAAATTCGGGTAATGAGTTTGACACCCCCCCTGGACAGGCTGGATCTAAAAATGTCGATCATCGGCGATGTCAGGACCGCCATGTCTGCCACGCCGGGGTGATCGTGCATAAAACGGAGCGCAATGTGGCCGCCCATGGAGTGAGCGATGATGATTAACGGGTGAACAAGTTCAGAATTTACGATTTTTGTAACAAACATATCCAAATCACTTAAATACACATCGTAATCATCGATAAATCCTTTATGTCTGTTCGCCAGCATCCGATTTGAAAGGCCTTGACCGCGCCAGTCAAAACTATACACATTAAAACCCTCGTTATTCAATTCTTCGATGGTTTCTGAATATTTCTCCATAAATTCTCTTCTACCGTTCAACAAAAGGATCGATCCTTTTTGTTTTTCTTTTGGACTGTACCATATACCATAGCGAAGAGATTGCTGGTCGGGTGTGCTCATAACATCATATGGCGAAAGCGTGTGTTCTTTGGCAATGCCGTTGGTTTGAACCATAAATAAAAGACCTGAAAATAAAAAAATCAGTTTCAAAATAACATCATTTGCCCGGAAGTTTCGGTTATTTTTGAGGATGTGCATACACGCAACGTTTTTCTAAAATTTATTAGCATTCTATCTCGTTTTTTCTCGATGCATACATTATAATTCTTTAGCATTTCACTCGAACCCTTGAATCCATGCACGAGGCAGGCAAGCCTTGACCCCTTGCACCCCTTGGGATCACACCGACTCAATTGGAGATGCCCCGTGTATTTTACCCAAATTAACTACAACTCGGGAGATGATCTCAATATAATAGCTACATTCACCATGTCTTTCAAGTTTTAATACCCAAATATATAATTCAAAGACATATTGACCTGTTTCCATATTCTGGTGTATCCTTATCGTCGGCCAAATCATTGGGCACAATTAAGAAAACGTCTAAATTAAAGGGAGCCGCCATGGACAACACCATCGACAAATTACCTGGATTTGTCGATACGATTAAATCCATCCAAGAGACGATTATTACGAACATCGTGTTGATCGGCCAGATACCTGCTCCCACATTCAAAGAAAAAAGACGTACCAGCGTCTTCATGGAAAGGCTGGCCGAATTTCAAGTTGATGAATGCACCACTGATGGCTACCGAAACCCCATCGGCATCATCAAGGGGACCTCAGAATCAAAACCGCCTATTTTTGTGGTCGCCCATCTGGATACCATTTTCAGTAAAGACGTCGACCATTATTATTCAATTCAGGAAAGTTCAATTACCGGGGCGGGTATCATGGACAATTCCGTGGGCGTTGGTGTTTTGGTCTCATTGCCGGAAATCTTTCGAAAGTTAGGTCTTCGTTTTGAATCCGACATTGTTTTGGCGGGTGTTATACAGTCTCTGGGCAAGGGGAACTTGAGAGGCATCCGGCATCTTTTGAAAACATGGGCAACACCCATCAGGGGTGCTGTTTGTATCGAGGCCGCCGAGCTCGGCAGGCTGAATTATTATGCCGACGGCATGATTCGATGCGAAGTGGATTGCAATATTTCACCCGTCGATGGATGGGAGCACAAATTCAAACCCAATGCAATCCTGGTGTTAAATGAAGTTATCAATCAGATCATGAAACTCCGTTTGCCTCAAAAGCCTCGATCGAGGGTTATTATCGGTAAAACCTCAGGGGGTTTCAAACATGGCGTGATTGCATATGATGCCACTTTGGGGTTTGAAATTCAAAGTAATTCCGACAAAATGGTAAAGTCGATTTTTAATTCTATCAAAGATATTATTGAAGGCACGGGTCATGAATATGAAGTCGACTTGAAGTTAAAAACGTTGAGTAATATCCATGCTGCAAGAATAAAATTCAATCATCCCCTGGTAAAGAGTTCTGTGGCTGTGATGAAGAAGCTCGATTTAACCCCGGTAAGCGGACCCAGTGAGTCGGAGCTTTCGATTTTCCTTTCACGCAAGATACCGGCGGTCACTCTTGGAATAACACGGGGAGTAAACTATCACCAGCAAAATGCCAGCGTTGAAATTGAGCCCATCTCTAAAGGGATTGCTCAGATCATAGGTGTGATCATGGCCATTGACAGCGGAGTGTGTGATGAACATCTCCTGGATTAAAAAAAATACATTTCATTATTCAGAATTCACCGATCTCACTCGACTGGTCGATGAGAAACAACGAAAAAATCTGAAAATTTCGTTGTGTCTACCGACGTTGAATGAAGAAAAGACCATCGCAAAAGAGATTCTGATCATGAAATCAGAGTTGATGACCCGCTATCCCATACTCGATGAGATCGTTGTCGTCGACTCCGGTTCAACGGATAGCACCAGAAAAATTGCAAGAGGATACGGCGCAGATGTATATAAAGCCTCAGAAATTTTACCTGATTTGGCAAAATTTAAGGGCAAAGGCGAAAATCTCTGGAAAGCTCTGTTTGTGACTCAAGGGGATATTATTGTTTACCTGGACGCAGATATTAAAAACATTCACCACAGGTTTGCCTATGGGCTCTTGGGCCCGCTCATTCTTTTCGACAATATAAAATATGTCAAAGCCTTTTATGACCGGCCCATTGCCATCGGAAAAAGCAAAATCAGACCCACCGGCGGCGGCAGAGTTACCGAACTTGTGATCAGACCTCTTTTTTCCCTTTATTTTCCGGAACTCACCCAAATATTACAGCCGTTATCCGGTGAATATGCCGGTCACAGGGAAATATTTGAAAACATACCTTTCCCCATAGGTTATGGGGTTGAAACCAGTATGATTCTAGATATTTATGAAAAATGGGGGCTTGACGTATTTGCTCAAGTTGATCTTGACAGGCGTATTCACAGAAACCAGGATACCCGGGCACTCGGGAGAATGTCTTTTGCAATTCTGCAGACCTTTATTAAACGCAAAATAAAATTAGGTATGGTGGATTATAGAGAGAAACTCTACAATGAGATGATTCAATACAATCTTATAAAAAATGAATTCGAGCCGGATATTTATAAAATTGAAGGGCATGAAAGACCCCCCATTATAGAAATTCCGGAGTATCGTGAAAAATTCAAAAGGATATCCTAACGTTGTCGAACTTAACGCTTGTTGACCGATACGATCGTAATCTGAACTACCTTCGTGTTTCCATTACCGACCGCTGCAATCTAAAATGCCTGTACTGTATGCCCAGGGAGCTCATTCCAAAGCTCTCGCATAGAGAAATATTAAGCTATGAAGAAATACTCCGTGTTGTCAAGGTGGGTGCGGCCCTCGGAATTTCTAAAATCAGAATAACCGGAGGAGAACCGCTGGTTAGAAAAGGTGTTTATCGTTTCCTGTCACAGTTGACAAGAATGGAAGGACTTCAAGATATATCTCTGACGACCAACGCTGTTTTGCTTAAAGACAACATCAGTAAAATCAGATCCGTTAATATCAAAAGAATCAATGTCAGCCTCGACACGTTAAATAAAGCCAAATTTAAACACATTACAGGATATGATTTTTTCGATCAAATATGGGAGGGCATTCATCTGGCTCGAAAAATGGGGTTTTATCCCATTAAAATCAATGTGGTGCCCCTTAAAGGAATTAATGATGAAGAACTGGTGGATATTGCCGGATTGTCCATTAAATATCCATTTCACATCCGTTTCATTGAATATATGCCCATGGGATCCAGTCAGATCAGCAGTGACCGCCATTTACTGGCGCCTGAAATAAAAGAGCGCATCCATCGGTTGGGTAAACTGATTCCGGTTGACAGAAGCTTAAACGATGGCCCTGCGGAACGATTTAAATTGGAATCGGCCCAAGGAGAAATTGGTTTCATTCGCCCCATAAGCCAGCATTTCTGTAGTACCTGCAATCGGCTAAGATTAACAGCCAGCGGTCAGCTAAGGCCATGTTTGATGAGCGACGATCAGGAAGATCTGAAATCATTGCTTCGACAAGGGTGTTCTGATGCTGAAATCGCAAAGGGTTTTCTTAATGCTGTTCGTCGCAAGCCGTCGGAACACAAGCTCATCGATGATGATCATGCCAGAATATCGTCCCAGATGTGTGCCATCGGGGGATAAAAGAAGGGATGTGTTATAAGTTTACAAAAAAAAGGCCTGGGCCGTATCAGTGGGAGGCTACATTTTCTCGCACAATTCTCGGTTTACGACCCAGGCGAATGAGATGACTTCACTCTGAAGTTTTTGTTGCGTTTGGTGATGTGCTAACAGAATTAAAAAAACGAATCAAGATTTTTTTTAATATCGGATGATTTTTTATGAAATTTTTAGGTGTTCACCTCTTTTTATAAGCTTTCGAGCTTTTCTTCTTAAGAAGAAATTGTAAAATCCCACCAAAATTCCTTCCGGAAGAAATACAAGTACCAGGCATAAAAAAATACCGTATGCAATAACGTGATATTGTTTGGCCACATGGAGTGCTTCGGAAATAAAGGTGAGAACTCCGGCGCCGAAGAGAGAACCCCAGAGACTTCCCATTCCGCCGACGATGACCATGGTCACCACCTGGATAGAATAATAGAAGTCGTAAGAGCTGGGACTGATAAAGGTAATGTAATGGGCATAAAGACTGCCGGATATGGATGCGAACATGGCACTTAAAACAAAAATCTTTACTTTATAATCAGCCGTGTTGATACCCAGGGAGTTTGCGGCTGTTTCACTGCCGTGGACAGCGCGTAGTGCTCTGCCCACTCTGGAATTGAGGAGATTTTTGGCAGCCAGCATGGAGAGAAAAACAAAACTCCAGATCAGATAAAAATTTTTAAGGTCGTTATCAAATGTCAGTCCCCCGATAGAAAGCTGAGGAATGCCGATTAGACCGTCATGGCCGCCGGTGAAATGTTCCAGCTCACCCATAAGGATATTGACAATGATGCCAAATCCCAATGTGGCCATGACCAGATAGTGCCCCCGAAGCCTTAAAGACGGGTATCCGATCAAATATGCAATCATCCCCGTTGCCAGCATGCCGACAAGCATCGCAGGCCATAAAGGAAATCCGTAATTAACGGTCAGAATTCCAGAAAAGTATGAACCAAGGCCGTAAAAGGCGGCATGCCCCAATGAAATCTGTCCGGCAAACCCGATGAGCAGATTCAAGCCCACCACTACAATGGTGTTGAGACCAATCACGTTCAGGACGATAAAGTAGTATTTGCTCTCCACAAACACCGGCAGAATAATGATGATAATGGCCAATGCGGCAAAGCCGTAGATGTCTTTATGTTTAAAAAATACGTTCATCATTTGTATGTTTTCGTTCTTCTCCAATTTAGTTGGAGAAGAGGGTCCAAGGATTCGAGGGATCAAGGATTCAAGGGTTTGTTTTAAGAGACTTCATCAGCGCCTTAACATTCTATCGATTTCTGTGATGTCTTTTTTGGTGTACTCAATTCACCTTTTTTAATCTTCCTTTGGGAGTTTTGCTGTTATTTTATATATTCTAAACAGAATTCGTTATGACGTTTGTTAACTTTCAACTCTTTGTAATCCTAACTTAACTAAAACTAATCGGGAGATGATCTTTATGTTTTAAAAACTAAATTGAGCGATTGCCGAGTTTGCCGGTCGTAAGATCCCGCCTTTCGGGGAGATGCAAGGCATGAGCCATGCAGCCGTAGTCGTCTACTGCAAATGTCTCATAACGCAACAGATTCGGTAAACTCGGCAATCGCTCAGTTTAGTTAGACTTTTTCCGCCTCCCCATACCCCATAATCCCCGTGGGTTTTAAAAATAAAACCAGAAGGAGAACGAAAAAGGCAATGGCATCCTTATACTGAGACGATATCAGACCTGCTCCTAAAGATTCCAAAATACCCAGAAGAATTCCGCCCAATATCGCGCCGACAAAGTTTCCGTATCCGCCAAGAATCGCTGCGGCGAACCCTTTCAATCCCAGCATGATTCCCGTATCATAAGATGTCGTGGAAATGGGCGCGATGATCATTCCGGCCACAGCTCCCAATGCGCCACTGAAGGCAAAGGATAAAAGGATCATACGATTCACACAAATACCTGCCAGCGCCGCTGCCCTTCGATCGACGGCTGTCGCCCGCATGGCTTTGCCCATCAATGTGTTTTTGAAAAAATAACGCAGCATCAGCATGACCAGCACCGTGATTCCAAAGACCCAAAGGTGCTGGGGAACGATGGTCGCTCCGCCCAGAAGATGAATCGGGTTTTCGCCGGAAAATGAAGGAACGCCGACATTATCGGTGCCCCAGACCTCTTGAGCGGCGCCCCTGATAATTTCGGAAATGCCAATGGTCAAAAAAATAAGAATAATAATTTCTTTTGACCGCGCATGTCGTATGGGGCCGATTTCTATCAAGGCTCCGATGAGGGCGACACCGGTCATGGATATGAAGAATGAGATGACCAGGTTGACCTTGAAAAGAACCACCAGAGAGTACATAAACATCCCGCCAAGAGATATAAACTCACACTGGGCAAAATTAACGATTCCGGTGGCATTATGGATGATGTTAAACCCCATGGCCACAATGGCGTAGATGGCCCCGATGGTCAAACCGGTGATAATATACTGAGCAATTTGCTGGGTAAAATCCATAATTATTTAGGTAATTGTAACCTCCCCCCCTTGATTTTTATCACCAGAGAAGGGGAGTTGTAAGTTCTGACACTTCAATTGATCGTAAACAAAATGGGGGGATATATTATTTATTTGATTTACTTAGCATTTTAATAGATTCGGATGAATTTTCATACCCCTCATATATATGAGATATAAACTTATAAAAAAACCCATTTTGTTTACCTTTCAGGAAAGCCGATGACACCCCATATCCTTCGTTATCAAGGGTTCGCAGTAAACGACTACGGCTTCACCCTTGATGCCTTGAATCTGGGGCATCCTCGACTTTCGCTCAATTGAAGTGATAATGACCTTCTATTCGAGCAGTTTCCATCCCCCTTTGGTCGCCTTGATCATCACAATATCTTCCATGGAAAGACCGTTATGATCCTTTGGACTGATATTGTATATGCCGCTAAGTCCTACATAACCTTTTGTATTTTCAATGGCATCCCGGATTTTTGCTCTGTCGGGCCCAACTTTTTTAATGGCATTTATAACAATAAATGCTGCATCGGCCCCATAGGCAACCATGGTGCCGGGTTCATGATTGAACTTTTTCTGATATGCTTTCACATAGTCGATGATTTTCTTTTTCTGAACGTCGCTGTCGGGCAGCTGATCTCCCACAACGATTTTGGTAGACGGCATCATGACACCCTCTCCGGCCTCTCCGGCAACTTTCCAGAAAATAGGATCTCCGGAACCGTGACATTCAAATAGCGGCGCTTTAATGCCTAACTGCTTTACATTTTTGGCAATGATTCCCATGGCAGGCCCCACTGTCCAGGCGATAATCCCGTCAACGCCCTTTGCATTAATTCGGGTCAACTGTGCCGTCATATCAACATCTTTAGGCTGAAAGGCCTCTTGGGCAAGAATCTCAACCCCGTACTTGGGCGCCTGGACCTTTACGTTTCTGAGCCCGTCTTTACCGAATCCTTCGTTTGAATAGATAAATCCGATTTTTTTAATGCCGTGCTTGCTCATATACTGGCAGATCTTACCCATGGCATCTGCGGCCTTATATGGAGATTTAAACGTCCATTTGGGTAAGGATTTCGGGTCTTTTTTATCGAGCGGTGCAAAGAGGATGACATCCCCGCCCGAATGCATGAAAGCGGGAATCTTTTCTTTTTCAATAAATCCTCTCATCGCCATGGCCGTTCCCGTGAGTGTGGGTCCAATAATGGCCACCACGTCTTCAGCCTCTAATACCTTTTTTAGAGCCATAACCGCCTTGGTAGGGTTGCTTTCCGTATCTTCCATCACCATTTCCAGCATGCGTCCGTTAATGCCGCCCTGCTGGTTCACTTCGTCTATGGCAAGCATAACGGCGTCTCTCTGCGAGGTTCCAATATGTGCGGCACGGCCGGTTAAAGCAAATATTCCCGCAATTTTAATAGGTCCTGCACTATAGCAAAGTGATGATCCCAACATAAAACTCATGGTCAGCGCCACAGCAACGATTATCAGAGATCTTTTTTTCATTTTTTCCTCCTAATTCATTTGCGTATACATTGTTCGGCCATGACAAATATAAGTGTTTTCACCCCCTTTCTTTTTCATGACTTCGATTCGAATTCCTATCCCAAATAGGCCTTTTTAACGGCCTCGTTCTCCATAAGTTCAGACGCTTTTCCCTGAATCCGCACCTTGCCGGTTTCCAGTACGTAGGCCCGATCGGAAATCTTAAGGGCAGCTCTTGCATTTTGTTCCACCAGCAAAATAGTGGTACCTTCATTTCTGAGCTTTTCAATGATAGAAATGATTTCTTGCACCACAAGCGGTGCAAGCCCTAGAGAAGGTTCATCTAAAAGCAAAAGACCGGGCCGCCCCATCAAAGCCCTGCCGATGGCAAGCATCTGCTGCTCTCCTCCGCTGAGGGTTTCTGCACGTTGTTTAAGCCTCTTTTCAAGAACAGGAAAAAGCGCCAGAATATACTCAAAATCGTCCAGTATTTTTTTCTTGTTCTGTCTGCCCCGCCTTCTATAGGCACCCAGTTCAAGATTTTCTTTCACCGTTAAAGGGCCGAAAACATGTCGGCCTTCCGGAACCTGGATGATACCCAGCTCAACGATCTTTTCGGGAGATAAAGATAAAATGCTTTTACCTTTAAAAATGATGTTTCCTTTAGACGGCTTGATAATACGTGAAATCAGGTTGAGCAGTGTCGTTTTGCCGGCGCCATTACCGCCGATGAGCGCCAAAATCTCTTTTTCATCCAGTTTAAAGGAAACATCGTCAAGTGCTCGAACACCTCCATAATGGGCACTTATGCCATGGATTTCAAGCACGACCGGTTATAACTCCTTTCCCAGATAGGCCTCAATGACTTTTGGATTGTTCCGAACCGCCTCAGAATCCCCTTCAGCGATTTTTTCTCCATAATTCAAAACAGTAATCATGTCGGAAATACCCATAATAAAATTCATGTCATGTTCCACCAAAATCACCGTGATTCCCATTTTCCTGATCTTGAGAATCGATTGTGCTATTTCTTCGGTTTCCTGCAAATTAAGGCCGGCCACCGGTTCATCAAGAAGAAGAAGTTTGGGTTCCATGGCCAACGATCGAGCAATCTCTACACGTTTTTGATCTCCATAGGGAAGCTCGTCAACACGAACGTCGGCCTTTGGTTCAAGGTCCAGGAACGTTAAAACAGCATCTGTTTTTTCACGAATGCGCTTTTCTTCCTCCCACACCATGGGGGTATGGAAAAGACATTTCAAAAATCCGCAGCGACTTTTGGTATGAAGCCCCACCATGACATTTTCTCGAACCGTCATATGATGAAAGGTCTGGATGTTCTGGAACGTCCGTCCGATTCCCATATACGCCAATTGATACGGCCGTTTTCTATAAAGATTCCGGCCTTGGAAAAAGATTTCGCCGGATGTAAGAGGGTATATGCCGGTAATCAGATTAATCGCTGTTGTTTTTCCTGCGCCGTTGGGACCAATAATAGAAAAAATTAAACCGTCTTCCACCTTAAAGGATAACCGGTTGATGGCCTGCAATCCCCCAAAGTTTTTTGAGGCATTTGTCACTTCAAGGATGTACTTGGAATTGCTCACAGTAAACGAGGCTCTTTTTTCATCTGATTATTTGTAACACGTTAGCCTTTTGAAAATATTATCGCTTCAGGTATAATTAAATTTTTGCTGAAAGAACTCGTGGATAAGGGTTCATAATGAAAGAACCTGCCCGGTCGATTAATAAAGATCTCTGCATTAACAAGAAATTTTATCTATAAAGATAAATCGCCTATGGTTCTTTCAAAACGATCCCTAATCCACTCAGACAGCTTCCAGTCAAAAATTTAATCATACCTGAAGCTCCTTTGAAGTCGACTTGTTTCAAAGGACTATACTATTACTTAAATTTGTTATGCAAAATCAGGTATTATTTCTATGGTCAAACACCCGTTTGCTTTTTCTTTCGGTACGCGGCAGGGAGCCATAATCTATAATTTCCACCTGGCTCCTTACCAGTATCTTACGCCGGATTTCTGTTGCCACCTGTTCGGCCAGATGCTCATTATCCGTCTTGCTGGAATGTACAGCACGTTCCACCTTGATCAGCATCATGTCACGGCCGCTTTCACGCTGCTTGAGATGGATCTGAAATTCACTGCCGATGCCGTTGACACGGCTTAAAACATGATCGATCTGGCTGGGATAGATATTAACAGCCCTGTAGATAAACATATCGTCCGTGCGGCCGAGGATTCGGTCGTGCATGGGAAACGGCGCACCGCAGGGGCACATGGCGCCCATGAGCCGTGTAACGTCATGGGTTCGATAGCGAACCATCGGGCTGCCCTCTTTGCACAGCGTCGTCACTACGAGCTCGCCCTGCTCTCCCGGAGGAACCGGCTTTAATGACACCGGGTCTATGATTTCAAAAATAAAATGGTCGGCCCAATAATGGATTCCATTGTGAAGACTACAGTCGAGTCCTGTGCCCGGACCGTAAAGTTCGGTTAATCCGTAAATATCAAAAATATGCTCAACGCCCATGAGCTCGATGATTCGATCTCTCATGGCGTCACTGTGACGTTCCGCACCCAGGATAATCTTTTTGACCTTTATCTTGGATAATAAATTTCGTTTATGAATTTCTTCCGCCATGAGCAATGCCATGGATGCCGTGGAACAAAAAACGGTGGTCTCCATGTCTACCAGCATTTCACAGTGCATATCCGCATTGGCAGGGCCAAGGGGAATCGTCATGGCGCCGAATCTTTCACTACCGGCCTGAAATCCCACACCTGCCGTCCAAAGACCGTAGCCGACAGCGATCTGTACGCGATCATGACGGGTTAGACCGGCCATTTGATAACATCGGGCAAATAAGTTCGCCCACACGTCAAGATCATTTTGTGTGTAGCAAAGCACCTTGCGTTTTCCCGTGGTTCCCGAAGACGCATGAATCCGAACAATATCCTCATATGGCACCGAACGTAAGGGGAAAGGGTATTCCTGTTGTAAATCATTTTTATCGGTAAACGGCAGAAGTTCGAGGTCATCCAGTGATTGGATGTCTTCAGGCTTAATGCCTGCGGCGTCGAACTTATTGCGATAGAACGATGAATGATCATAGACATGATTCATGGTCCATTGAAGGCCTTTAAGTTGGATCTGGTTTAATTTTTCTTCGTCCAGATCATAAGGGATGAATGGCATGATAAACTCCTCTCTCGGATAAACCGAAAAAGTGACTAAAGTTTGAAGTGAACTAAAGTGAGCAAAAGTTGAGGAACGCGCTTTCAGCGCGACCAATTATAATCAAAATTGATAGAACACCTTAACTTTAGTCACTTTAGTTCACTTTAGATCACTTTACACTTTTAAAACCTGTTTCAATTGCTTTTACGGCATCATCCAGCATTTGTTTCTTTTTTGCCAGACGTTGTTGTAAAACTGTTATTATATCTTCCAATGTGCAAAAAAGACTGTTTTCAAGAGTCCCTGATATTGCTGCAAGGGCAAAACCGAGAAGGATCAGGTTGACCGACTTTGGGTTATGAATGCGTTGTGCCAGGATCTCGGCATCAATGGTATATGCCGAGAACTCAGGTCCGACAATCGCATCTTCACGGCTGTTCACCGCAACCCATGCACCCGGTTTCAGAAAGTACCCGTGTCGGGCGAAACTGTCCGCCTTTAGCGCCAGCAATCCGTTTGCATTGCCGGGCCGTATCAGCGGGCTTGAAAAGTTTCCCACCTTAAGGTGTGATAATACCGTTCCCCCCCGCTGGGCCATGCCGTGGGTTTCCGATGTAAAGACGGAAAGCCCTTTCATAATGGCCGCTTCCGCCAGAAGCCGCGTGACAAAAAGGACACCCTGGCCGCCCACACCGCTGATGACAATCTGCTGTTTTATGGAATTGCTCATCCATACTCCTTGTTCAGATTACAAGATACATGATGCATGATACATGATGAATGAATCCCATATCCTGTATCGTGCATCCTGAATCATGCATCATTCTTTATCTCCTTTATCGACTTTTTGGGACAAACACTGATACATACGCCGCATCCATTGCACAGGATGGGGTCTATACTGACACGTTCTTCGGTTTTGTCTAAGATCAGGGCCGGACATTCGAAATGGTCGATGCAAAACGCACAGCCGTCGCATGCATCTGAGACTTCAACCTTAAGCGGCTGCCATCCCGGTGTTTCTTTTCTGAACCGATCGATCAGGCAGGGATGCCTTGAAATAACGACAGCCGGTCCGTTTTCCCGACTGTACTTGACGGCTTCCTTCAACAAATCGGTAAATTCTTTGAGCTGGTAAGGATCTCCCACACGGCAGAATTGAACCCCGCATCCTTCAACCACCCCCTCAATATTCACAGAATTGAGCGACTCTCCGCAGGCGCCCATACCCATGGCCGGTGTGGGTTGATTCCCGGTCATGGCTGTGGTTCGGTTGTCCAGAATAACCAGTACAAACCGCACCTTCTGAACCACCGCATCGATGAGTGCCGGAACACCGGCATGAAAAAATGTTGAGTCCCCGATGGTGGCCACAATGTCCGGCGGTTTTTTTTCATGTTTGTAAGAATGATAAAAGCCTGCCGCCTGGCTGACGGCAGCTCCCATACAGAGCACCGTGTCCACCGCACCTAAGTTTAATCCAAGGGTATAACATCCGATATCACTGGGATATATCCCTTTTGGGGCGGCCTTTTTAACGGCAAAAAATGCCGCTCGATGGGGACAGCCTGCGCAAAGTGTCGGGCGTATGCCGGGTTCGGACGGCAGATCGATGGGTTCTATATCAATTCCGGCAAACTCGCCGATGATCTGTTGAATGGTTTCAGGGAGAAGCTCTCCGACCGAAGGCACCGAACCGGTCAGCTTTCCTTTGATGCAATGTCGATCCGCAAGCTGCATCTCGATGACGCCGGTGGTTTCTTCGACAACCAGAATTTCAGAATATGTCTTGATCATGTGAGACACGAAATCCTGATGCAAAGGAAACGGTTGAAGCACCTGGTACATGGGAATGACATCCCAAAGATTTAAATCTTTCAGGATTTCTTTGGCATGGGCTGCTGCAACACCGGATACGATCAAGGCTTTTGAGGCTGTTGCCTCGGCATTGAGCCTGATGGGTGCTGTTTTTTTATATCTGGAAATGGTGTTTAGTTTTTTCTCCAGTTCCTGATGCAAGTGAAGGCGAAATTTGGGTGTGGCCGCCCAGCGTGCAGGATCCTTTTGAAAGTCAACTTCCCGTTTGTGCGGTAGATCGTCTCCCGGGTGAACATCTTGTCTTGCATGGCACACCCGTGTGGTGGGACGGAGCATGACGGGGATTTCAAAGGCCTCTGACAGTTGAAAAGCCAAGGCAATCATCTCTTTGGCCTGCCGGGGAGAATCCGGATCGAGTACCGGGATCTTTGCCATCATGGCCATGAGCCTGCTGTCCTGTTCGGTTTGTGAAGAATGGGGACCCGGATCATCTGCACTGATAACAACAAATCCCCCCTTTACGCCAAGGTATGCGGCACTCATCAGCGGGTCGGATGCCACATTCAAACCCACCTGTTTCATGCTCACCGCCGTACGTAATCCAGCCATACTTCCCGTATAGGCGATTTCAAATGCAATCTTTTCATTGACCGCCCACTGGATATGTCGTTTTTCTGATCCTTTTTCTTGAAGAGCGGCAAAAGAAGCAAGAATTTCGGAAGCCGGCGTTCCCGGATATGATGTTGCCATGACGCAACCGCTTTCCATCAATCCTTGTGCAATCGCTTCATTTCCCAGCATTAATTTTGGTTTGCTCAATTGCTATCTCCAAAAAAATCTAATCTAAGTGTTTCAAATTATTGGAATTCAAAATGCCATAATACCTTAAAAATATTGTTAAATCAACCATTGCAAAAACTTGAAACGCTCAGCTTAGGAAAAACAAAAAAGCCGATGCTTGTGAAGAAGCGCCGGCTTTTATAAAAGAGCCATGAGCCTCTTCAACATCAATTGCCGAAGCCTCTCACGGCTCTGAAATCAATTTTTCCCTTGTTTCAAAGGTGGTGAGCAAGCCTCATGGTTTCCGCCACCACCAAAGTCTTATTTCCATGATTGTCTCAATCTGTAAGAATTTTATCTTGTTATCAGGCAAAAAGATATTTCCAATTACCCAAGTAAAATAATTTTGTCAAGTGCTTTCGCTATTTTCTTCGTCAATCGTCGCTTCGCCACTCATTCATAAAAATTTACCGCATAATCAATTATCAGACCATATTACATCTTTGGTGATCCATTTTGTTTTGGCGTGGATTACAAGCTTGTTTGGACCACCATCAAAAAACGTTTGCCTCAGGTAAAATCAGAAATTCAACGTATTCATGAGAGCTTGTCCTAACCTCTAATGATTGCCGTGATCTAAAAAGCCATATTCCCCTTTAAATATAAAACGATTGTTGACACTAACACGTTGTATTGTTGATATTTTACAATTACGTGGCGGCAAATAGCCGTAATTAACTACGGTTGTTAGGCCGTCTAATATATGTTGGATGCAAAATTGAATTCTTGACATTTCCGACAAGCGTATTACAATGTCTTACCATGAGCACACTAACTATCAGATTGCCAGATGAGTTGAAGGCAGATCTTCAAAAATTTAGTCAGGAGCAGAACAAACCTGTTAGCGATGTCGTAAGGGAATCTATTCGGCGATATGTAGCTATTGAGAAATTTCGAGCCATTCGAAAGAAGGTTCTGCCATTTGCCGAAGCCCAGGGTTTCTTAACCGACGAGGACGTCTTTAAGGCCATTTAATGAGAATCGTCCTTGATGCCAATGTTATCATCGCTGCCTTTGCCGCTCGTGGCCTCTGCGAATCCATTATGGAGGTTTGTCTTAGTGACCATAAACTTTTGCTATGTGACGAATTGTTAGAAGAAATTCTGAGAAATCTCCGCCTAAAAATCAAACTTTCTGATAAAATAGTTGATAATATTAGCGATCTCCTAATGGAACAGGCAAGTATGATCGATCCAGTCCCTCTTTCCCCAGATATTTGTCGTGATCCCGACGATGTTAAAATCCTCGGTTTAGCAGTTGCCGCAAATGCTAATTATATTGTTACCGGTGATAAAGACTTACTCGTTCTAAAAGAGATTCAGGGGATTCCGATTTTGAACCCAAGGGCATTCTCTAACCTTCTTCATAGCGAAGAAATATAAACAGAGCATCCAACCATGGTATGAACGCTGACTGAGATTTCTCTGCGCTTCGTCTCAGCAGGTTATGCTCACGTTCGAATGGAATAATAATGAAACCAAAAGAATCAGATTGGAAAAAGTTCAAAAACTCTCTCGATAAATGGAGAGAAGGTTACCTCAAAAGAAAAAATGATGAAATACGAGCAATACTTAAAGATAACGACCTGAATGAAACAGAAAAATTTTGGAATATCGTCGATTTTCAAAAAAATGAATCAAAAATATTACGGGATTGTTTTGATGGTTATTCCAGGTCAAGGATGTCTTTGCATATGGCTCTTATGAAAAAGTTCGAAATGATAAACCAAGAAGATATAGAAGAATTTAGTGAAGAATTACAAGAGCATTTGAAAAATATTGAAAAGATTTAATCGAAAAAGGTTTGGGATAGAAAGCCGATTGAGGACAAGGCAACAACCGCAGGGGTATATGCTTTGGCCTCAAAATTAAAGATTCATCCCGCAATCATTGCAGGAAGAATCCGGTATGAGCAGAATAACTATAAATTGCTGTCCAAGCATGTCGGCAGCAAACAGATTCGAAAGCACTTTGCCGAAAGCTTTGCTGAACGGGCGTTATGAAATAGGGATGAGAGCACCGACGGATATCTAATAACGTCCCTATCTGAGAGTGTCTTAGTAGCTGAAATTTAAACAAAATGACTAATAATATTATATTATAATGGGGTTAAATTTGCTCTTTACTCTTTTATAAATTATAGCATGAGTCAAGAGCAGACTTGACCCCTTAAAGACCCCTTAAATAGCTTGGTTTCTCTTTTGGATTGCTGGGCTTCCGGAATACTACCAGCAATATTCGATAACATTCATGGTCATTTATGATTTGGCAATTTTGCCTCCAATTTGGTTTGTAATCTATCGAAGCGCGAAACAATCGAGACCGGGACGTGGATTGAAAGTTTGTTTATGGTGGTCTTTTTATATTTCTGTTCCGTTGTTCATCTACGACCTTATTTATTGCGGTTTTTATCTTGGCCATGGCATAGGTTTTCTGACCAAGTACTAGTATATTACAGTTTATTATTTTCTACCATGGGTATTCTTTCCTCCCACGGGGTGGTTGATTGATAAAAAGCGTAGTTTAATTTAGCTTTGTGTTCGCTAGTAAAACATAAAAATGAATGTGTAAAAAGGTTAACACACACTAAATAGCGGAGGTTCAAGATGGCACGAATAGGAATTTTAACATGCTCAAATTGTACACAAGATACGAACTGTGCATCTGTCGTATGTCTTGGCGATATGAGAAAAAGAAGAGGCTTGTTTGAGAGATACAGCAATGAAAATCAGCTTGATCTAATTGGCATTATAAGCTGTTCTGGATGTCCAACTCTTGCGGCCCCTGAGAAGATTTTGAAGAGAGTTAATGCGTTAGCTGGTTACAAACTAGATGCGTTACATTTCTCTTACTGCATGACAGCACTCTGTCCATTTATAAAGAAATACGAAAAGGTCATTCTGGAAAATTATTCTGAGCTTACAATTATCCATGGCACCCATACGCCAGGAGACAAAAAAGTTTTCCAAGAAAAGGTGAAAGAGCTTTTATGTCCAACGGTGTACACCCCTCAAGATATGAATGATGTTATTAAAAGAAGGTTAAAAACAAAAAAAGATATATCTGAAAAAGAACCAACCTTGTGATCATTGCAAGCTATTTTAAAAATCGAAATTCTTGAACAGTTCACAAAAGTAGGATTCATATGATTAATGATATTTTTGCTCTATCAAACGACGTGCGATATGTTGCTATATACCGAGATGGCCATCTCGAAACAAAGTCAAAGGAAGGTACCATAGATGCCAGTAGTTCAGATTCGGATCGATATGAAGAACTTTTAGTTAACCCGACACTTATCACACTTGCTACACAAAGAGGCAATATTGACTGTGGAGGGCTGGACTATCTGATAATAAAATATGGAAATTTTTTTCAGTTTGTCTTGCCTACAACTTTGGGGCATATATCGGTTTGCATAGATAAAAATGCTGACCCAGTTACCCTTGGGGCTAAGGTAGCATCTCTCTTAAAGGACAAAATATCGGGTACATAACCAATGTTAGGCTTCATATAAAATTCAGATTCTTTATTATGGCAAAGAGCAACGGAGACACCAAAAGTTCTATTAAGAGCAGGATATCTTCAACATCAAAGGAGAATAATCACTGAAAGTGCAATTACTGAAACTGGTCTATTTTTCCCCCACGGGAGCAACAAAAGCGGTTGTTCAGGGAATTTCACGCGGCATTAACCAATTCTCGGTGGAAATAATCGAAGCAAAAGGGATAAATATTGACGAATATTTAGACTCCAAAGAGATTCATCCGTACAATAAAAAAATTGTCATAACAGCAATGCAAAATAGAGGCATCAAGCTGGAAGTGAACGACTTTTTTGCAACTAAAAACACTCAACATGAGTTCTTCTTCTAATATTTGAAGTCAGAAAATTCATATTCTAACAAATCGCTTCAGCGGAAACCCGGAACTGCCAGGTTTCCGCTGATCTCAAACGTTATACGAACTTTTGATATCTGCAATAACGTCCAAGTATCAAGCACTTGATTTTTCTGTGATAACATAATACCTTATCACCAAACGATAACGGTTGAATTAGCTGCAATTTCGTCACGCTATCAAGCTCTTGATTTTCTAGCATAGTCTCAATATAGTGCGCCACGAGCGCGCTTTTTAATAAAGTGTGCGTAACTGCACAGAAGATGAGGGAAGGCCCCTCGGAGCCGGCTTGCAGGAGCAGGCTTCAAACCACCTAAAGCTGCGTTGGTAAAGAGCCAAGGTAGTGAGCGTTTAGGAAAAGTCACGGCATAGGATCGTGGCAGGTATGACTCAGAGAGACGAGCGCAAGCGAACCACTCGATGAGGCGTCGAAAGACTATGGACGAGGTCAAAACTGGGCTTCTATATTGGGTTCAGGATAAGTTTAGGGGGAACCTGCTTACTGTCTAAGCGGCCTCCGGCGTAAAGATGGCGTGAATCTGAGTTAGGCTTTTGTGCGGAACGTGGGAACCTGTCGCCTCGATGTTAAGGGAGAAATTCAAGTGGAGATCCCATGAGAATGAGAGTACCGATGCGAGGCACAGGGGCGGATCATCCTGTAGTAGTGATGAAGTCTCTGTAATGGAGATGGAGCGAAGGGGATGAGTCAGCTCGAAGAAAGATTCAGCCAACCAGAAACTGGGAGGAGCTAATTTCTTTCTGCGTCGGCTTGAAGCCGAGAGGTTTCAAGAGAATGGCTGACAGGAGCCGTGTGAATCGAGAGGTTCACGCACGGTTCTGAGGGGGGCTGGAGGTGAAATTCCTCCGGTCTACCCGACTCTTTAGCGAGGGTAAACTTGGGATATGATAACTGTAGTGCCGGTTATGAAATACCCGAAATAAGACTAATAAATTGTAGGCATCACAAAAAAATATTGCCCCACCGATTTCTTGATTATCGTTTATCACGTCATCATCGGCAATCTAATGGGTGCTAATGTGATAACCATTGCTATCTGGGCCATGATAATTAATTTTGATAATAATGTGAATTTATCTATTTATGTTAAAGGCAGAACAAGTGCCATCTGATTTTTAATCAATAACGAAGATCTAAATCTATATCAGTTTTTTATCTGCCCCATTGAAAATTGGAGGTTTTAATATGGCATCCAGCCTGATTACCTTGGGAGTCAAACTATTCAGAGCATTTCTTTTTCAACGTTTTTTGGCAGGATTGCTGACAGCATGGCTGCTGACAGGTTGCTCGACGCCAAGTAACTTAACTCTGATGCCTAAGCCAGTTATCTATCAAAACGGGGTTGTTGACCCATTTGCCCATCTTACAATGGAACATCAAACTACTAGCATGCATGTTTTTTATGCTACGAACCGTGCGCCTCGGTCCTCGAAGAGTGGAGTGGTTTACGGTAATTCGCTGGATTCTTCCATTCATTTGGGCGAAGCGATCATCCGCATAGGTGAGCCGGATGACGACTGGGCGGGAATATTGGCATTGTCTTTAGCTGAGTCTGAACTCGTAACAGTACCGCTGACCCTTGAGACAATATCCGAAACGGCTCAAATGCCTACAGAAAATACCCACCCGGATTCCCGCTTGACGCTTGACCAGCAGAAATTCATCGATGCGATCAATAAAGAACTCGATAAGGCAGTTGATAAAGAAATCATGGTTTATGTCCATGGAACCAAGGTTGATTTTGCCAACGCCGCTATCCTCACCGCCGAAGTCGATCATTTTGCCGGACGGGATTTTGTTGGACTGGCCTTTGCCTGGCCCTCGCATCAAAACATTCTTTACTATCTGTCGGGTATTGACGTTCGTCGGGCCTTGAACTCAAGCCCGGCTCTTACACGCCTGCTGGTTTTATTAGCCGAACATACCAAAGCGGAGCACATAAATATTCTCGCTTACAGTGCGGGTGGTAAGGTGGCCTCAAAAGCACTTTTTGAAATGCGCCATGCCTTTTCTGAACTGGATTCTGATGCACTTCGTGATAAATTTAGAATTGCTTCCGTGGTTTTCGCCGCAGCCGATGTGGCAATTGATGTGTTTTTTGACAGACTCCCGGCCATCAGCGAAATGGTTGACCAGGTGGTGATCACAGTAACTGATGACGACAATGCCTTGAAAGCCGCCGAAAGATTCATGGGTGGAAAGGTTCGCGTAGGTGAAGAAAAAGCCGAAATTGTTGAGGAAGCCTTTATCATTAAAAACAAATTGCTCAACGTGGAAATCATCGATGTATCTTACGGTCAGAAAGTGCGCGGCTTCAATATTTCCGGACACCATTATTGGTATCGTCATCCTTGGATGAGCAGCGATATTATTTTTTTAATGCGAACTGATCTGCCGCCACATCGCCGGGGACTATCACCAACCGAATTGGAGGGCATCTGGTATTTATCTCCGGACTACCCTGAGAAAATACAAAAAGCGGCTGAAAAAGAACTGAAGGGTCAATGGTGATTTAAACCCTAAGAAAATCAAGTAGCAATGCATACGGATTTGGTTAACCTCATTGTCAACCCTAAAGTCCGTCATAAGTTACCATCAATATTAGCCGGGTTGTTTCTCATTAGGATAATAACACGAATTGCCTGGGTTGAGATTAGTAAAGGGGTGTTCGTTAAATTATTAGGCCTCTAATACCATTGATATCTCCATCATAGCGCGGACCTGAGATATCTGCAATTACTAACAGATATCAAGCACCTAAATTTTCTGTGATAACATAATATCGTATCGCCAAATGATAGCGATTGAACTAACTGCAATTTTGTCACGCTATCAAGCTCTTGCTTTTTCTAGCATAGTCTCAATATAGTGCGCCACGAGCGCGCTTTTTAATAAAGTGTGCGTAACTGCACAGAAGATGAGGGAAGGCCCCTCGGAGCC
>Ga0209928_1000074_pt1 | contig 20878 bp, 15 predicted proteins | sample SalPonF2_B_D2_MG_FD_185727 | JGI IMG/M metagenome (GOLD analysis project Ga0209928, IMG submission 185727) | Salt pond soil microbial communities from South San Francisco under conditions of wetland restoration - Salt Pond MetaG SF2_B_D2_MG... ...
GCAGCCGGTTTTTTCTTAGCAGCTGGTTTCTTCTTCTTGGCAGTTGCCATGGAACCCTCCTTTGATGTTTAAAATATTAAGAACATCACATAGCCCTTCAATTTAGAAAATAAATATGAGCGTAAACCATACATATGGTATTATGATTTAGATATGCTACAATATACAGTATGTCAAGTTTATTATTTAATGAGTCATTTTTTCAAAAATGAGGTAACGTCGATGCAATTTAATTTTGCCAATAGTGTTCTTATAAGTTTTATTTTATTTGGGCTCTTTTTTATGATCAAAAAAACTATGTTCTGCATTAACGGCAACTCGACGGATACGTTTTTGGGAAACACATAATATTATAGTACCCGATAGGAGAGAAGGGGCGGTAAGCATAAAACCGATCAAAACGTCTTTGGGTGACGAATCGATGAGAGAGGCAATGGTCGAGATTAGCATTAAGAAGGAGAAGAGCAGCTGGTAGACTTTTCTTTTAGCCAGTTTGAGATTCCTATATCTGCGCTTCTTTTTAATTCATCCTAAAGCGCCATGCGCAGTACCAATCATCAGGATGATCATCCGGCGGACAGCCGATACACTCGGTGTGGATTCTTGGATCGACAGACCTGGCAAAATACGTATGTTCCACAAGTCCTCCGGATTTACATGGATAATCGTCAAGCCCTTTGCGTTTTCTTGCAGATTGAACCCGACATTCATTCATTTGAAAGATGAAACTGTCAGACGCTTCATCGACAATGGAATGGGTGTTGACACGAGCATGAACACGAAAATTAAGGGCCTTTTTTAAACCCTCGAGCCCCGGTTTTTCGGGAAGGTTCAGAAAATTCTTAACAGCCCAGGCTTCAAAGGGAGAAAACTGAGCCCAGCATGAATCATTACATCGCTTGGCATCGTTCATACCTCTGGTAAATTCCACCGCCTGAAACCACACCCCGTCATTGACCACCCAGTTTGCAGCCACACTATCCATGAGTGTCGTCAGTGATTCTTTCGACATGTTCAAAAGCGGTAAGGGAATGTTGTCTTTCATTTCAAACCCCAACACTTTTGAAAGCCGCTTCATTTGAATGTCATAACCTCTTTTAGATGCAGTATTAAGAATATCGAGAGCCTTTTCCATTCCCATCTGATGTTTGACTTCATTGAACCATAAGGCATAATGGATGATGATACGATGGAACATGTCCAGCACAAGCTTGGCGGTGTGTTCGTGATCCAGGTCTTCTATGGAATTGACGTTGCTTAGGTCCAATATTTCTCCTTTTCTGAAAGACTAAGTTTCCACTTTCTAAACGAGAGATTTCTTCGATGGGCAAGTTGAGTCCCTTTATTTTTTTAAAACAGATACGAAATCCCGTTTGTTTTTAACGGGGGCCGCACAAGGGTTTTCGTTCCCCGCATAGCGGGACAGGAAGACATACTTTTTGTATGTTGCAAACGAAAAACCCGCGGAGAACGCCGCCAATTGGAGAAAGATCCATTTAGAAAGTGGAAACTAGCCTTCATACAGCACCGCTAAAATGGTCGCTTTTCCTTTTTTCGAAGCGACCAGATGCGGCGTTGTGGACAGATAGTAGGCGCTGTCTCCGGGTTCCAAGTCGAATGTTTCCTCTCCGATATTCAGCACAATTGTACCATCCAACACATAGATGAATTCTTCGCCGTCATGTACGGATACTTCTTTATCAGGGTTTTCTTCAAGCTGAACGATCAGTGCTTCCATGTGGCGCCCCTTTACTTCCGGGGCCAGGCTTTTATAGACATAAACCTGTTTTTTGCCTTTCTGAGCAGTGGACCGAGAGACTGTTTTTTGTTCGTCCTTTCGGGTGATGGAATAGATGTTGTCTCCAGTTCCCGAAATTAGACGGCTGAAAGCACTGTCAAGAGCTTTGGAAAGCTTGATCACCGTTCCGAGTTGAGGCTGTGCTTTATTGGTTTCGATGTTTGACAGAAATTCTACGTCAAATCCTGTCAAGTTTGAAAGCGCTTCTATAGAAAGCCCTTTCTGTTCTCTGAGCTTTCTGATCCGTTTGCCGATTTCATCGACGCCTTCGCGGGATGATTCAGAGATATCACCGGTCAGATCTTCAAAAAAATCTACATTGATGTGGGGGGGCTTTTTAGTGGTTTTCATTTTTAAATTCCTAACCCGGATGAACCGGAAAAGTGCCTAAAGTTTGAAGTGATCTAAAATGTCTAAAGTTGAGGAAGCGCTTTCGCGCTTTCATTAAAATATAATTGGATAAAAATTCCTTAACTTTAGCTCACTTTAGATCATTTTAGGCACTTGTAACTTTTAATTTTGATGTTCTTCATGAGAAATTCGGGTTATATTCGTCCAGTCAACCCTTTGGGTATTCTTCCGGTATGAACACATTCCGAGCGGAGTCGTCGGCCAATAATTTTTTCCAACATACGTCCGATGTTCAGCACCCGGTCCACATCAACACCGGTATCAATACCCATTTCATCCATCATAACCACCATGTCTTCAGTGGAGACGAGTCCCACAATACCCGGATCCTGATAATAATATTTTCCGGTGCCGGGAACCGGAACGCCGTCCATAAAGTTGGCGGGCTGGCCGCCGGTTCCACCTAAAGTCGATTCGAAATGTGTGATTCCGGTTTGAAGCGCAGCCAGCACATTGGCAAGACCCCAGCCCCGGGTCACATGAAAGTGGGCAATATGTTTTGACGGGTCCGGGATGGCATCAAGAATCATGGAATAATACTCATACACTTTGTTTGGCGGTGCAGATCCGTCATGATCGGCATGTTCGATGTCATCCGCCCCTATGTCCAGCCATCGCTGTGTAAATTCAACGGCTTTTTTCAACTCCGTCGGACCTTCAATGGGACATCCCCATATGGTGCTTACCGTTCCACAGACTTTCATCCCCGCATCATGGGCCTTTGGAATATATGTTTCGCACATTTTCCAGTATTCATCCAAAGAGAGCCCGGAGTTGGTTCTATGGTGGGATTCGCTGGTGGAAACCATAAACAAAATTCGATCCGGTCCATAGCCTTCTTTGCGGGCCTGGATGGTACGTTCCACTGCCCTTTCCCGGATGGTTATGGCGGTAATTTCCACATCTTTTAATAAATGCCCAACTTTCTTGCTATCATTAAGGCGCTTTGAAAGCTCATCGGCATCTTTAAACTGAGGCATCACCTTAGGATTGCCAAAATTGGTGACCTCTATGCGTTTGAATCCTGCGAGAATAAGCTCTTCAGCCAGCCACAGTTTTGCATCGGTTGGAATAAATTTTTCTTCATGCTGGAAACCGTCTCTTACGGTTATGTCTCCTAAAACAACTTTTTTCGGATATTGTAGTAATGCCATCTTTTCTCCTTGTTAAAATCGAAAGTTCCCAAAAGAAGGTTCACCAATGGGTTTCAATAGACTGACTTCAAATGCCATGGCAAGCCAGTTGCGAATTTCAGAAAATTTTAGAACCCTGTCATTCAACAGGCGAGCGCCGCAGTAAAACGGATGTGCTTCTGTGTCATATTTTTTGATCATTTCTTGGTTGAAATCGTCTTTTTCCGATTCGGTCATCGGATTATTCTGTTTGGCCCGTTTTCGCTCTTCAATGGAAAGCAGGACCCCTGCGGCACTTTTTCCGCTCATGACAGACGTTCTTGCCCGCATGGTGGAAAATAGAAAATGGGGTCTGTAGGCTCTGCCGCACATTCCGTAATTGGCTGCCCCGTTGTCCGGTCCGATGACGAGCTGAATGCGGGGCACCTGGGCACATGAAACCGCTCTTACCATGTCTGCGCCGTATTTTCCGATCCCCATATGTTCTGATTCTGATCCCACCATGTATCCTGGCGAGCTCTGGACAAAGAGCAGGGGAATTTTCTCCTGACAGCAGCGGACAATCCATTCCGTGGCTTTGCATGCTGCTTCAAAAAATATGATGCCCACAGCGTTGGCTGCAACGACACCCACAGTGATGCCTTTAAGGCGCATCTTGCCGGTCACGATATTGTTTCCCCGGCCCGGGGCGTAGTCCTTTTTATACTCGGAGAAGAGACTGTCGTCAGCAATCGCTTCAAGAAATGAATGAACATTGATTCCCTGATGAACAGAAGCCGGCAGAATCTCATAAATGGCTTCTTCGGACACTTGTGGCGGTGTTTCGGCATAACGGTGGAGATAAAATTTCTGGGGAGGTTCCAGCATGAGAATTTCTCGAACGCGGGCAATGGCATCATCCTGATGGGTGCAAAAATAATCTGCCCCGCCTGAGACCTGAGTATGTACTTTTGCTCCGCCCAGATCTTCAGCGGAGATAACTTCGCCGGTTGCCATTTTAACCAGCGGAGGGCCGCCCAAAAAAGAGTAAGCCAGTTTGTCAATCATCACCGACTGACAGGCCATAAAAACAATGTAGGCACCGCCTGCCGTATTGCCGCCGGTGCTCATGGTAATCTGCTTAAGCCCCATTGCCGACATTCGTGCCATATTATAAAACATGGATCCAAAATGCTGATCGTCAGGGAAAACTTCGGCCTGCATGGGTAGGAAGGCGCCGCCTGAATCTGCAATATAAACGCAGTTGAGTCCGCAGTTCTCGGCGATGGCCTGGGCCCTCATGTGTTTTTTTAATGTAATCGGGAAATAGGTGCCGGCTTTCACACGACTGTCATTGGCAAAAATCATGGTCCAGTTGCCGTGAATTTTTCCCAGTCCCGTGACAAGCCCGCCACAGGGAACATCCATAACCCCGGGGTAATCCATTCCAAACCCTGCAATACCTCCGAGTTCATAAAATTCGGTTTCCGGATCGATGAGTTTGCTGACAAGTTCCCGGACCGGCTGTTTTCCCTGCTTTATCAGCCTTTCCACTGTTTTTTCTCCACCGGGCCACATGGCCTGGTAAACCCGTTCATCCAGCTTTTTTTCTTCGTTTTCCCAGAATGATCGATTTTCGACCTTTATATCGGTCATAAGATTTCCTCTATTTTCCTTTATATACCGGTTTGCGTTTTTCTTGAAAAGCGACCAGGCCTTCCAGGCGATCTTCTGTCGGGATGGTGACCCAGTAAGCATTGGATTCAATGCCCAACCCTGTGTGAAGATCGGTTTCAAGGCCGTAATTGATGGCATATTTGGCTTGTTCAATGGCAATGGGGCCGGCTTCACAGATCATGGCAGCCATTTTGAGACATTCATCAAGAAGCGATTCTTGCTCGTATATTTGATTGACAAGTCCAATCTGCAAGGCTTCTTGCGCATCTACACGACGTCCGGTAAAGATGAGTTCCTTTGCTCTTCCCCGCCCGATCAACCTCGGAAGTCTCTGGGTGCCGCCCGCTCCGGGTATGATGGCAAAACGGGTTTCTGTAAGGCCCATTAACGCATTCATGGATGCGATCCGAATATCACAGGCAAGGGCAAGCTCGGTTCCACCACCCAGGGCGACACCATTTATGCCGGCAATCACCGGCTTGTTCAGGTGTTCAATGGAAGTAAAAAGATTTTTGATGGTAAAAATGAACGTTTTTACCTGAGATTCACTATAGGTGGTTCTTTCTTTTAAGTCGGCCCCGGCACAAAAGGCTTTTTGTCCGGATCCGGTGATGATGACCACACGAATATCATTATTGAATTTAAGGACTTCAATCTGCTTCTCAAGGGCTTGAAGCAATGCAAAGTTAAAAGAATTCATTACCTCGGGCCGGTTCAGCGTCAGAATGGCAATGCCATCGCGTTCTTCTGTCAAAAGGACTTTTTTATCCATAATCAATTCCTCAATTTTCAATCTACAATCCTAACCCGAATATTTCATGAAAATATGCGGGTTAGCATCCGATATACCTGGAAATAACGATTCTCTGAACCTCGGAAGTTCCTTCTCCGATGTCGAGAAGTTTCTGGTCTCGATAAAATCTTTCCACGTTGTATTCCTTCATCAAGCCATATCCGCCATGGATCTGAACAGCATGGTTCGCTACTCGACCCATAAGTTCAGAACAGTAAAGTTTCGCCATGGCGGCTTCCTTTTCAAAAGGCCTTTGGTTATCTCTCAGCCAGCAGGCCTTATATAAGAGATTGCGAGCGCATTCAATTTCAAGGGCGCAGTCCGCCAGTTTAAAGGCCACGGCCTGGAACTTACAAATGGGTTGTCCGAACTGAACCCTGTTTTTGGCATATTTGAGTGCGGCGTCGTAAGCCCCTTGTGAACCCCCGAGGCCCATAGCAGCAATGGAAAGCCTTCCGCCGTCGAGAGTTGCAAGCATTTGGTGAAAACCGTCTCCCGGCAGACCTAAAATATTATTTTCAGAGATTCTGACATCATCAAAATAAAGCTCAGCGGTGTCTGAAGCCCGCCACATCATCTTTTTATGCATGGTCACGGCTTTAAAGCCCGGCGTCCCGTGTTCAACCAAAAAGCAGGTATATTCAGGTTTTCCGCTGGGTCGGGTGCCGGTGATTGCCTGAACCGTTACACCCAGACTCAACTCGCAAGCTGCATTGGTAATGAAAATTTTTGATCCGTTAAGGACCCATTCGTTACCATCTTTTACGGCAGTGGTTTTGCTGCCGCCGGCATCAGAGCCGGCGGTAGGTTCCGTGAGGCCAAAACCCCACAATCCTTCCCCGGAGCAGAGTTTTGGAAGATACTTTTTCTTTTGTTCCTTTGTACCAAAATAGTATATGGGGCCGATTCCAAGGGAATTCCCGGCGGCAACGGTGGCTGCCTGAGATCCATCCACTCTTGCAATCTCTTCGACGGCAATGATGTAGGACAGATAGTCCATGTCCTGGCCATCATATTTTTCTGAGACGAACATGCCGAAAAGACCGATTTCACCCATTTTTCGTGTGACTTCAGCAGAAAACTCTTCTTTTTCATCGAGTTCCGAAGCCACCGGTGCAATTTCACTTTGTGCAAATTTCCGAACTTCTTTGCGGATCATCTCCTGTTCTTTGGTTAGATCGAAATCCAATGCCGTTCTCCTAATTTGATGTCCTGTTTTCGAAACAGTTTCTAATGACAAACCCGTTAAAGGTTGTTTGAAGGAGACGTTAGCAACCCTTCCATACAGGTTCCCGTTTTTCCATAAAAGCGTTAATTCCTTCGATGGCGTCCTCTGTACCGCAAAGGGAAGCAAACAATTCATCCATATAGTCAACAGCCTGATGATACGGAATTTCCGACATAGCGTAGACGCCGGTTTTTCCAATTTGTATCGCCAAGGGGCTTTTTTTAGCAATTTTTGCAGCAAACTTCATGGTTTCGGCTTCAAGATCGTCCGGAGGTACCACTTTGTTTATCAAACCGAGTTGTTGGGCTTCAGGAGCCGAAATAATATCTCCGGTGAGGATCATTTCAAGTGCTTTCTTTCGACCGACATGGCGTGCGAGGGGTACGGCTGGGCCTAAACAGATTAATCCCACATTAATAGCAGTGGTTCCGAACCTGGCATTTTCGGCGGCCACTGCCAGATCGCAGGCAAACACAAGACCGGCGCCATTGGCCACGGCGGCGCCTTTGACAGAGGCGATCACCGGCTTTTTCATCCGGGGCAGGGTGTGATAAAATTCATCCATTAAACTCAGAAACTCTCGGAGTTCTCTGGGATTTTTTCCCTGGAATTCCGGGAGGGAGATGCCGGTCGAAAAATGTTTGCCTGCTGCACGGATCACCAGGACGCGGACGTCGTCATCCTGATCCATATCCAAAAGAGTATCATTCAATGCTCTGGCAAAGGGAATGTTAAAGGTATTCATCGCTTCCGGCCGGTTTAGTGTAATTATGCCGATCATGTCTTGCTTTTCGGTCAATACGAGATCTTTTCCCATGATGTACCCTCCTTTTAATAAAGCCTTATATAAGTTTTTATATCTAAACTGAGCGTTTTAAATAGTGACAGGGATATTAAATTAATTTAAGGCAAAACATTTCATTAATCAAGGATCATTCATTCTATCGATCAACGAAGGCTTTATCGTCTTATCAAAAAAAATTCCTTAATAGTTTGGTCCTTTGAAATAAATCGAATTCAAAGGAGCTTCAGGTATGATTAAATTTTTGGCTGGAAGCTGTCTGAGTGGATTAGGGATCGTTTTGAAAGAACCATCGATAATTTAATGTTATGGATGGACCCTCCTGTTAAAGCAGAGACCTTTATAAATAGCCCGGGAAGGTTCTTTCATTACGAGCCCTTATTCACGAGTTCTTTCAGCAAAAATTTAATCATACCTGAAGCGGTAATGTGTTCAAAAAACTAAAATGTAACAATTCCCCAAATATTCAGTCCAGTTGCTGTTCAACAATTATGAACGAGCGCTCGGTCGCAAGACTAAATTTATGTTTACATTTGATAAGCAAATTTGTCAATAGCTTTCTTACTGCTTGATTTATAAGATATATTATATGCTATTGAGTTTCTTTATTAAGAGAAAAAATCTTGACAGATCAGATGGGAGCATGGTATCAATCTGAACGAGCGCTCGGTCAGGTTGGTCCGGCGCTAACTTTCCGTCAAATAACGTTTGGAGTTGTTATGGAACAAAGGCATGCAACAAAAGAAATTCCGACTCAAATAAAAAATCCTGAACTGGTTGAACAGCGTCATCGCCAGATCGTTGATGCTGCGGTCCTGCTGTTCATCAACCAGGGGTTTCACAAGACCACAACACGGCAGATCGCCCGTTCCGCAGGTATTTCCATTGGTTCATTGTATGAATATATCGCTTCTAAAGAGGATATTTTGTATCTGGTTTGCGATGCCATCCATGCCGAGGTCGAACTAGGGGTTTCGGAAGCGATGGCAAGAGCTTCAGGCGGCCGCAGTTCGCTGGCCGAAGTGATTCGTGAATATTTTTTAGTCTGCAACCGCATGAACGACCATATCCTACTGATTTATCAGGAAACTCAATCTCTTCCTCCCCAATGGCGTAAAAAGGTACTCGAGAATGAAGTGCGCATTACCGGTATTTTCATGGAAGTGCTCGAACGTTTGATTTCATCCGGTGAATTACCACATTTAAGTGAGCGCTCCATGGAACTTGTTGCACACAATATTTCTGTTCTGGGCCACATGTGGACGTTTCGGCGCTGGTTTCTTGCCCGACATTACAGTATTGAAGATTATATTGAACTCCAAACCGAATTTATTCTTGGAATATCAAGGTAGAATTATCATCGAGTCAAAACTCCATGATTTGCAACTTGTAAAACCTGAATCTTGCATAAAAACTCGATTAAGGAGGATGCATGACGATAAACGTTGAAGTTTACAATCCCAAACACCCCATAAGAGTCGTCACCGCAACGTCCCTTTTTGATGGTCATGATGCATCCATAAACATCATGCGCCGCATACTCCAGGATGCCGGTGTTGAGGTCATTCACTTGGGACATAACCGCTCTGTCCATGAAATCGTCGATGCTGCGATCCAAGAAGATGTTCAAGGGGTGGCGGTGTCGAGTTATCAGGGCGGTCATGTGGAATTCTTTAAATACATTGTCGACCTTTTGAAAGAACGAAATGTTTCGCATATCAGGGTTTTTGGCGGCGGCGGCGGGGTTATCATACCTGAAGAGATAAAAGAACTGGAATCATACGGCGTCACTAAAATATATTCTCCTGAAGACGGCGCCAAAATGGGGCTGCAAGGTATGATCAATCACATGATTAAACAGATGGATTTTTCTACGGTTAACAAGACCGATTTTGATTTTTCAGCGCTGTCACCGGACAACACGTTCATGGTCGCAAACCTGATTACCGCCGTTGAGCAGGCCAAGGCACAGGAAAATGGCCATCTTGCCAAGCTCAGATCTCAAATTAAAAAAAAGATCGGCAAACGAAAAATACCGGTTATCGGTATTACCGGAACCGGTGGGGCCGGAAAATCGTCTCTGACAGATGAAATTATCTTAAGAATCCTGAATGATCTTAAACAGGTTCATCTGGCGGTTATCAGCAGCGATCCGTCCCGTCGCAAAACCGGCGGTGCGCTTTTAGGTGACAGAATACGTATGAATGCCATCGAAAATCCAAGGGTTTATATGCGGAGCCTTGCTACCCGAGGATCACAGACAGAAATCCCCCATGCTCTGGCAGAAACCATAGACGTTGCGAAAGCTGCGGGCTTTGACCTTGTGATTGCGGAAACCGCAGGGATCGGGCAGGGAGATTCGAGGATCATCGAGCTTGTTGATTTATCGATCTATGTGATGACCAGTGAATTCGGGGCAGCCACCCAGCTCGAAAAAATAGACATGCTCGATTTTGCCCATCTTGTTGTCGTGAACAAATATGAGAAACAAGGCGGCGAGGATGCGGTGCGCGATGTGCGCAAACAGGTTCAGCGTAACCGGAAGGCATGGGATAAATCCCCCGAGGAAATGCCTGTTTACGGAACCATTGCCTCCAAATTTAACGACGATGGCGTTACGGCTTTGTATCATGGGATTATCGATGCATTGTCAGAAAGAACAGGGATCGTATTGGATTCGAGTCTTTCCAGACCGAAAGTAAAGACCTCTACATCCAAAACAATTATTATTCCTCCGGAGCGAACCCGTTACCTCGCTGAAATTGCCGACACCATAAGGAAATATCATCAAGAAACCCAAGAACAGGCAGAGGCGGTCCGCAAGGTCTGGCACCTCAAGGAGACCGCAAAGGCCGTAGCCGAGGATAATCTTATAGCCGATACATCACAGGTTTTAAATCGGCTCAAAGTGGAAATTGAAAAGGCCGAAAACACGCTGCATTCCGAGACGACCCGTTCGCTCGATGACTGGGAAGATATCAAAAAGACTTACACTAAAGATGAGCTTACATACCGTGTTCGGAACCGGGAGATTAGTGTTTCACTTTACACAACGTCATTGGCGAATACGAGAATTCCGAAGATTGTACTTCCCAAGTATAAGGACCCCGGAGAAATTTACACCTGGTTGAGACAAGAAAATATTCCCGGTCGGTTTCCGTTTACATCCGGTGTTTTTCCGTTAAAACGGATTGACGAAGATCCCACACGTATGTTTGCAGGAGAAGGGGACCCTGCTAGGACCAACAGACGATTCAAGCTTTTATCTGCTGATGCCAAGGCCAAACGTCTGTCTACGGCATTTGATTCTGTCACATTATATGGGTACGATCCGGACATAAGACCGGATATCTACGGCAAAGTCGGCACTTCCGGCGTCAGTATCTGTACCCTCGACGATATGAAAGTGCTTTATGACGGTTTTAATTTGTGCGCACCCAACACATCTGTTTCCATGACCATCAACGGACCTGCTCCCATAATACTTGCCATGTTTTTAAATACGGCCATCGATCAACAGGTTGATTCGTTTCGAGCCGGGGAAAAAAGAGAACCTTCGAAAAGAGAGTATAATGACATTCGATCCAAGGCCCTGTCCGATGTTCGCGGAACGGTTCAAGCGGATATTTTAAAAGAAGATCAAGGCCAAAACACCTGTATTTTCTCCATTGAGTTTGCGCTGAAAATGATGGGAGATATCCAGAAGTACTTTATAGAAGACAACGTCCGAAATTTCTATTCGGTATCCATTTCGGGATACCACATTGCCGAGGCCGGCGCCAATCCGATTACTCAACTGGCCCTCACACTGGCCAACGGGTTTACCTATGTCGAATATTATCTTTCCCGGAGGATGCCCATTGACAGCTTTGCACCCAATTTGTCCTTTTTCTTTTCCAATGGCATGGATCCGGAATATACGGTTATCGGGAGAGTGGCCAGACGTATTTGGTCTATCGCCATGAAGAATAAATACGGTGGTTCCGCCCGGTCTCAAATGCTGAAATATCATGTGCAGACATCCGGCCGTTCCTTGCACAGCCAAGACATCCAGCTTAACGACATTCGGACAACGCTTCAGGCACTTTGTGCGATTTATGACAACTGCAACAGCTTGCACACCAATGCCTTTGATGAAGCCATTACGACACCGAGCAATGAATCGGTCCGGCGTGCTTTGGCTATTCAACTCATTATCAACCGGGAGTGGGGCCTTGCAAAAAATGAGAATTTGAATCAAGGCAGCTTCGTTGTCGAGGAGTTGACGCGTTTGGTGGAGGAAGCGGTCCTTGCAGAATTCGACAGAATCACCGAACGTGGAGGTGTTTTAGGCGCCATGGAAACCGGTTATCAGAGAAGCAAGATTCAAGAGGAATCGATGTATTATGAAAATTTAAAGCATACCGGTGAGTTGCCCCTTATCGGTGTGAATACCTTTCGAGATCCTGATGCCGATTTAGAACAATTGAGCGAGTACATTGAGTTGTCCAGAGCCACCGAAGATGAAAAGAAATCACAACTTAAACGTCTGGCGGCATTCAAAAAAAGAAACAAAAAAGAAGCTGATAACGTATTGCGACGTCTTCAGAGCGTTGTCCTCTCAGGAGAAAACATCTTTGAAGAACTGATGGAGACCGTTAAGGTGTGCACTCTGGGTCAGATTACTCAGGCGTTGTATGATGTGGGAGGAAGATATCGACGAAACATGTAAGGTTTCCAATTCATAAATAGTTCTTTCTCCGATGAGCGGCGTTCTCCGCGAGTTTCCATCCTCAACGTACGATAAGTGCGCTTCGAATGAAAACTCTTGTGCGGCCCCCGTTAAAAACAAACGGGATTTTGTATCTGATTTAAAAAAATAAAGGGACTCAACTTGCTCATCGAATAAATTCCTTATTTATCAATTGGAAACGTGTTTTGTGATATTATTTTAGATAGTTTAAATTTTTTTTCAAAATCACCTCTTGGAAGGGTTTTGAAATAGGTTATAGAAAGAGAATAAAAGGAGATAGACATGAGAGAAGCAGTGATCGTGAGTGCGGTGAGAACACCATTGGGAAGTTTCAATGGTTCATTGGGGAATATCGGCGCCACCCGATTGGGTGCTGTGGTGATCGAAGCAGCGGTTGAACGGGCTGGTATTGTAAAGGATGATGTCAACGAGGTGATTATGGGGATGGTGCTTCCGTGCGGCTACGGACAAAACCCTGCCAGACAGGCGGCTGTTAAGGCTGATATGCCTTTTGGGGTTGAATGTATCACCGTGAATAAGGTTTGCGGTTCAGCATTAAAAGCGGTCATGCTGGCCGCCCAGGCGATTCAGGTGGGTGATGCGGATGTTGTCGTTGCAGGCGGAATGGAAAACATGAGTATGGCACCGTATTATCTTGAAAAAGGTCGTTTTGGATATCGCATGGGACCGGGCAAACTTGAAGATCATATGGTTCATGACGGTCTATGGGATATTGTCAATGATTTTCATATGGGTGTTTCCAATGAGCTGTGTTCCGAAAAGTACGACATCAGCCGAAAAGACCAGGATCGTTATGCCGCAGAGTCGTATCGTCGTACGCTTGAAGCCATCAGCAACGGTCGATTTAAAGATGAAATCGTTCCTGTTGAAATCCCCCGTCGAAAAGGCGATCCTGTTATTTTTGATCAGGATGAATGCCCCCGTGAGACGACCTTTGAAGACCTTTCAAAAATGAAACCGGCGTTTAAAAAAGACGGAAGAGGAACGGCCGGCAATGCATCCATCATCAGTGACGGTGCGGCAGCCGTGGTGGTCATGTCAAAAGACAAAGCCAAAATGCTAGGATGCCGCGTCATGGCAACCATCGGCGCTCAGGCATCTTTTGGTATGGATATGAAATACCTTCTTGTGGCACCCATCTGGGCCATTCCCAAATGTTTGAAGAAGGAAGGGATTTCCCTTTCAGATGTCGATCTTTTTGAGATCAACGAAGCGTTCAGCGGTTCGACGGCGGCGGTGCTGAAGGAGCTTGACCTGGATCATACAAAGGTGAATGTTAACGGTGGGAGTGTCGCTCTGGGGCATCCCATCGGTGCCAGCGGATGTCGATTGCTGGTGTCCCTTTTGTATGAAATGATTCGACAGGACAAAAAGGTCGGGGTTGCTTCGCTGTGCCTCGGGGGTGGGGAAGGTGTTGCCATGGTGGTAAAACGATAGGAGAGAAAAATGGACATAAAAACATTCGGCGTTATTGGTGCGGGTCAGATGGGAAACGGTATCGCTCAGGTTGCTGCCGTGAGCGGTTTTGAGGTCATCATGAACGACATCAAGACTGAATTTGTCGATAAAGGTTTTGCAAGCATAAAGAAGAATTTAAAGCGAAGCGTCGACAAAGGCAGAATGACCGATGAAGAGATGAATGCTGTTCTTCAGCGGATCAGAACCAGCGTGGACATCAAAGATATGGGGGCTGTCGATTTTGTTGTCGAGGCCGCCACAGAAAATGAAACGATCAAGTTTCAGATATTTAAAGATCTGGATAAAATCTGTGAACCTCATGTGATTCTGGCAACCAATACATCTTCCATTCCCATCGGAAGGATTTCATCCCATACCGGACGCCCGGATAAGACTATCGGGATGCATTTTATGAATCCGGTTCCGGTAATGAAACTGATTGAGATTATCCGGGGGCTGCGAACAACGGATGACACGTTCAAGACCACATGGAACTTGGCTGTAAAGCTTGGTAAAACACCGGCTGAAGCGAATGATTATCCCGGTTTTATCATCAATCGAATTCTCATGCCCATGATCAATGAAGCAGTGTATTGCCTGTATCATGGTGTGGGGTCACGGGAAGACATCGACGTTGTCATGAAGCTGGGCGCGAACCATCCCATGGGTCCTCTGGCACTGGCGGATCTCATCGGATTGGATACCTGTCTGGCAATTATGGACACGCTTTTCGATGGATTTAAAGATTCAAAGTACCGGCCTTGTCCGCTGCTCAAACGATATGTTGAGGCCGGCTGGCTGGGCAAAAAGACGGGACGGGGGTTTTATGAATATAAATAGTGATGGGAGCATTAGCGATTTGTTAAAATGGTTTTCATCCATTAAATTATTTATTTTTGAGCGAAAACCTCGCAATCGGATTTCGGGTGTCAGGTTTCAGGTGTCAGTCGTAAGAAACGAATTAGCTGACACCTGAACACTGAAACCTGAAACCAGATTTTGAAAAAAATCCTAATTGATGGATCAACACTAATTAAGGAGGCGATATGGCCAGAAAGAAAGCCGAGACCGTTGTCCCGGTGGGGAAGAAGATAAGAAAGGAACGATTAAAAAAAAAGATGTCCTTAGATCGTGTTGCCAATGAAACCGGTTTTTCCATTGATTATCTTAAAGCGGTGGAAAGCGGCAAAAAAATTCCGCCGGTGGGCGCCCTTTTGCAGATTGCACGGGCGATGGAAATAGACTCGGGCTTTTTTCTAAAAGAACAGGAAACGAGCTTGAGACGTCGTATTAAAGCCTATACAAAGCGTACCGAAAATTATGCGTATACAACGCTAACCCCCGGTGCTGAGAATAAACATTTAAAGGCGTTCAATGTTTCCATTGACGCCATGACGGATCATAAAGGGGTGGGATACCAACACGAAGGTGAAGAGTTTGTTTATGTTCTGGCCGGAAAGATTGAAGTGGTTGTGGGAGATCATGTAAACAAACTCAATGTGGGAGATTCGCTTCACTTTAATTCGGGAATTCGACACCAGTTGAGGAATGTTGGAAACGAAAAAGCCGAACTTCTCGTTGTCATCTATGGACCTTAGAAATCAAAATAATTTGGCTCAAGATTGTCAGAAATCGATGATTTCAGGCTTAAGGTTTTTGTCCAAGTAGGTTGGTGTGTCTTGGGCATTTAAAAATTGGTGTTCTAAAACAAAAGTTAAGAGGGAGCTATCCATGTCTTTTGCGCTTACTGATGAGCAGATCATGATTCAGACCATGGCCCGTGAATTTTCAAGAAAAGTTGTGGCTCTTACCGCTGCGGAACGCGATCGAACCAAGGAATTTCCGTCTGATAATCTAAAAAAGATGGGAGAATTGGGACTTATGGGAATGATGGTTCCGTTTGAGTATGAAGGGTCCGGAGCCGACACTGTGAGCTATGTACTGGCCCTTTCAGAGATTGCCTATTCCTGTGCTTCAACTGCGGTGGTTATGTCGGTTCACAATTCCATTGTGTGTGAAAGCATTTACCGGTTGGGAAGCGAGGAGCAAAAGGAAAGATATTTAAAACCCCTTGCAGCAGGAGATATTATCGGCGCTTTTGCCATGACCGAACCCCATGCGGGATCCGATCCGGTAAGACAGTCGACCACGGCTGTTCGAAAAGGGAATGAATATATTATCAATGGCACAAAACGTTTTACTACATCGGGTCGGAATGCAGGTCTGATTATTGTAACCGCCATCACAGATGAAGCAAAACGTCACCATGGTATCAGTGCGTTTTTGGTTGAGAAGGGCACGCCTGGATTTGCCGTGGGCAACGAAGAAGATAAAATGGGACTTCGTGCTTCCGATACAACGGATCTTATTTTTAACAATTGCACAGTTCCCGTTGAAAACATACTGGGAGAAGAAGGGGACGGATTCAAAATTGCCATGAGAGCCCTGGACAGCGGACGTATTGGTATCGCAGCCCAGTCGATAGGTGTTGCACAGGCGGCATTCGATGCGGCTGTTAAGTATGCTAAAAATCGGGAGCAGTTCGGGCAGCCGATTTCAAAATTCCAGGGGTTGCGATGGATCATCGCGGATATGGCCACGGAAATTGAAGCGGCTCGTCAGTTGATGCTTTCCGCCGCAGCCATGAAGGACAGGGGAGAAAAGTATACGGCACAGGCGTCCATGGCAAAGTTGTTTGCTTCCGAGATGGTTAACAGGGTTACGGCAAAAGCGCTTCAGATGCACGGCGGGTACGGATTTATTAAAGACTATCCGGTTGAACGTTTTTACAGAGATGCCCGGGTGTTTACCATATATGAAGGAACTTCCGAGATACAGCGGGTGGTGATTTCCAACCATATATTAAAAGACAAACGTCGTCCCTCACATAGTTCTGGTTAAAAAGACGCTGTTTTCGCATATTATTCTTTAAAAATCTTGGCTGCCAGATCGATATCTTCCGGGCAGAAGACAAAAAGACATTTTTCATCGGGAGAAGAAACCGTGCCATAAACATAGTTGATATTGATGCCCTCTTCTCCGAATTTATTGGCAATGTTGGCAAGGGAACCCGGTCTGTTTTCAAGCTCAAGTGTCATTACCGGCATTATATCGAACAGATAATCGTTTTTTGATAATAGATCGATGGCCTTGTCGGTCTGGTCGACGATCATCCGGATAAGGGCGAACTTTGCCGAGTCCTTCCGCATGGAATTGTAGCTGGCAACCGAAGCGATCCGCTTGAGTGACTTCCCCCTGGCCTCAAAGAGATTCTGAACATAGCTGGAAGCATCCTGTATGGTGAGAGCGTCGATATTGATATTTTCATTGGAAAACAACGATGCCAGCCTCCCAAGTTCACCGGGTATGTTTTTCAAAAACAGTGATATTTCGGTTCTGACCATAGTTTACTCCTGTCTTGGAGTGTTAAAAATATAAGGTTATTTAAAGGAGCTCCGAACCGTATTCCGCAATTCAGCAGATCCGGGGTTGCTGACTAATTTCTGTTCAATAATACCAACAGGACTGACTTTTTTCCCATAATACGCCTGATTCCAATCGTAATTCGCTTTTACATAAGCGCCTTCAAAGGACATACCGGCAAAAGCGCCTTTGGATCGTACGAATGAAACGAAATCCGTCATGACATCGCCTTTGGCACCTCCGCCCACAGGTCCTATAGCGATGGAGGCGTCGCCGCCGAACTTAAAAGAGGATGCATACAGCCTGTCCAGTCCTTTTTGGGTGAAAACCATCATGATAATTTCCGACTTTTCACCGCCGAACTGAATGCCAAGACTCACTGATCCAATGGTATAAAAGGCAGGCTGGCTCCAGTCTCCTGTCGTTTTATCCTTTACAACGAGCACGCCCCGTCCTCCGGAGCCGCCGACCCAAAAACCACCTTTGAGCAATTCCGGAATGATCAAAAATCCTTTGGCTTTATGCATGTGTTCACGGAACCAGGCCATGTTCTTATCGATCATGAAACTTTTATAAATAATCCTCGCTTGGTCTACAAGTAGCTGCTGTTTAACCGGTTCTTCCGCATTTACAGGCGTGACAAGCGCTGCGATAATGGTGATGATGGTCAAAATAACGATGAGCCGCCTTCTCATTTTTAAAGTCTCCTTTCATCTGAAACAGATCATATTTTAAATTGTTAATATACAATAAAAAAAAATATCAAGTTTTTCAATCTAAATTTAATTTCGGACGATAGCCGGCATCGGCAAGTGCATTTACTTTTCAAAGGTTTTGAAGTTTAACCATTCGCTTTAATGGTACTTTTTCATGACAAACTCAAAAAAAAGCTAGTAGATCTCTTCACCAGGGGGGATGGGTTGAATGATTTTTACCGGAAGCTGGAGCGTTTTCTTAATAATTCCCAATAATCCCGATCCTACCTTGGAAGGTGGAAGTGGTGTAACTCTCGGATTTTCCAGATGGCCTTTTATTCCAACAGGAATAGAGATAAGAGATTCCCCCAGGATGTCCTTTATCAGAGGTGTTCTTTTAATAAAAAAGTCGATGGTTTTTAAAGGAGCGACCAGGGCCGTCACATCCATTTGCTTATGGATCACATCAATATACCCCTGGCACACGATGTTCATGGAGGTACCGTCGATGATCATTTCATTCAACACGAGTTTTCCATTTTTGATATCAACTCCAGCACGGATGGAGTTAAAGGCAAATCCTTCAGTTTCCGGATTTGAAAGTTTTCCTTTAAATATTTCGGTGACATTAAGAATGCTGAAGATTTTTATCAATATTCTTAAACTCCTGCCGGCTTGGAAACGGCCTTTTGAGGCATAAAACTTTAAATCACCATTTATATTCTGCATCAATGTTTGGGCGGTCCCCTTTGTTTTAATGTTTCCTTCAAGGTTAAAATCTCCGACAATTTTTGCGGATCTATCTGATAAACATAAGACGCTGGGATTTAGCTCTTGATTTTGGGCTGACGGTTTTAAATCGATAGTAAACCCTTGGGACGTTATTTCCAAAATGCCTAAAGTGGTTATGCCGCATACATTGGCATCGGTAATGGAAACTGCTGCGGATTTGTCGTTAAAACGAATATCGGCCTCAAAGGGTTTCCATGTTAAATCACCATAAGTTAAGTTATTAATTTTTGCTTTTACCATGCCCCGAACCGGATACGCCCATGATTTTTCAGCGGTTTGATCGTTGCTTTTTATAGTGCTTTTACTCAGATCCTGCTTTAGTTTATCCAGGTTTAGAACATCCGCAAAAAAATCCATATCCAATTTGGGTGCAGTCGCCGACAAGGTCACATTTCCTTTAAGATCAAACGAGTTGTCCGCCAATGCCAATCTAGCTGATTTAATTTGCAGGATGTCCTTTTTTGTTGTCAGAGAAAGGTCTTTTACAACGAACGACGGTTTCGTCTTTCTTGGAAAGACAAGATTTTTTGCTGTAAGTTTACCCTGGAGAGTTGAATTCAAGGGTTGATCCAAAAGGACATGCGCATACAAATCTCCTTTCATTTGTCCTTTAAGGATTTCATTTTTTTCTATAATATTATCCAGGGTTTCTTTTTGTAAATTTCCGGCAAATAAAACATCCATGATCCGGTTTTTTTGACCCAGTTTAATGGATGCGTTGGACACTTGATCCTGGATGATCAGTTTTTCGATGGTCAATTTTTCGGGGTTTACTGAAAATTTTGTAGTAATTTTAGGCCCTTTCTTTATAGACAAATCTCCTGAAAAAGCGGTGTGTTGTTGATTGTTCCAGGTCAGGTGTGCTGTTGAAGCCGATATCGGTGACTTTAATCGGAAAAGTGGCGATACGTTAAAAGCGTCTTGAGCCCATCGGGTTACATCCGGCCCTATTTCCCCTTCGAATGTCATATCAACAAGGCTTAACCCCTTTAGATAATCTTTTATGGTTCCGGAGACCTTCAAAGATGTATCATGGATACGGGTTTGAATATCAGTCATTAAAATATTTTCAGAAGTTATGCTAAACTTTCCTCTGCCAGCTGCTAAAGATCCCGGCAACAGCGGTGAGTCTAAAGTCAGATTTTGAACCTCACCGGCTATTTGAAACTGATAATTTTCCGGTTCGAGAAACGGGCCGTTTAGACTCATAGAAGATAATGATATAATACCTTTGACATTTTTCAGATTTTGAAGCTTTTCAGAAATTGTTTTAGAGGATAGCAACCACGGATATATTTCTTTAAAATCAATTTTTGCCCCGCCTGACAAGATTTTCAGGTGAGGTATGTCATCCCAGTTCATTTGTGTGGAAACTTCGGTAAATGTCGAATTTCCCATACTTCCGCTCGCATCTTTTATGGAGGATGTGTTTCCTTCCAGAAAAAATCGACCGCTGTTAATTGTCACAGGATGCGGTAATCGCCGGTAATTTGCAGACAGATTGAATTGAGATACGTCCACGAGCACATTGATCGATGCAAAACTTTCTCCCAAAACAAGCCTTCCTATTGCCCTTCCTTTTACGTTGTCAACGAGGGAATTCTCTTTAATAAAGGCCTCATCATGAACCACACGTTTCAAGATGGGGGGAAGTTGTGCCAGGTCAGCCTCAAGGGTTAGGTCAAGATGAAACAGTGCATCTTCGCCTTCAAGTCCCATTTCCAAACTTCCGTCAAGGCATTTCGAGATCCCCATGCGTGCTTTAAGGTTTTTGCCTTTTAGAATACCTTTTGAAATCGTTACATCTCCTGTAACATCCGTTAAATCCAGATCGACTTCGGGAACAAAAATCTCACCATTTTTTATATTGCTTTTGATGGTGATGTTTTCCAATTCTCCCAGTTCTTCCATTGATTTTCCATGGGAAGTGAACTGA
>Ga0209928_1000084_pt1 | contig 20030 bp, 16 predicted proteins | sample SalPonF2_B_D2_MG_FD_185727 | JGI IMG/M metagenome (GOLD analysis project Ga0209928, IMG submission 185727) | Salt pond soil microbial communities from South San Francisco under conditions of wetland restoration - Salt Pond MetaG SF2_B_D2_MG... ...
CACCGACCTGAACGCCTGCATATCTGAAGGATACGCCTCGCGCTCGATGATGTGCCTGACCTCGTCGAGTGTGTAGCCCGCTTCCTCGAGGACGACCGCCCATCCCCGCGCCGAATCGGATTCGAGAATTCGGAGCCACGCCAGGAGGAGCTTCGCGGGGTCGGTCCGGAACAACTCGATGCCCCCCTCGTACGCCAGAGGCACACCGTATTCTGCGGCGACGGAGAGGAGTTCTCGACCGAAGGCTCGCGTCCGGGTGAGGATGGCGATATCACCGTACTCCGGGAGGCGTAGTTCCCCCTCCGTTTCGACCTGATAAGCCTCGTTCCCCACGATCTCCTGAATCTTATGCAGGACGGCCTCGTGTTCGTCTTCGTGCTGGATAGCCTCGATGTGCGAGTTCTCGTGAGCAGCGTTCGACGAGAGCGACACGATTCGGTCCTGTACGGCATCCACTTCTACGTCATCGGTACTCGACGCGGGCGTCACCAGGCTGTGCTCGGAGAACTCGAGGATGGCCTGCGTCGAGCGATAGTTCTCCGTGAGTTCGATTTCAGTGACCGGGCGCGCCGGCCACGACAGACGCTGGTGGTCCTCGTTGAGTTCGTCGACGAACCGGTCGAGTCGGGACTCGAACTCGGTGATGTTCTCGACGGCGGCGTACTGAAACGAGTAGATGCTCTGTTTCCAGTCGCCGACGACGCAGACGTTGTTCGTAGTCGCGAGCAGGAGGGCGAGTTTGAACTGGATCTCGCTCGAGTCCTGGAACTCGTCTACCATCACGTACTCGAAGGCGACGTCGTCGCGGAGTCGATGGTCGTCACAGAGGAGGACGAACGCGAACAGCTGGAGGAACCCGAAGTTGAGATAGTTGCGACTGAGCGCGAACTCGAGATACTCGTAGTAGACGTCGTGGACGAACTCTTTGAGCCCCTTCCTCGCTTCGTCGAACACCAGACGGGCAACTGCGGCGGGAACCTGCTTCTCGCCTCGTTCCCCTCGAATCGTCGCTTTCTCCGGTGCATCCGGGAGGTAGCACTTGTCCGTCCCGTAGCTCCCGAGTTTGGACCGGAGCCGTGATTGCTTGCTCCCTCCATTTCGAGGCTGATTCAGCGCATCGAACATCTCGCTGAATGCATCGAAGTCTCCGTCCAGGTATCGCTCGCCGTTACGATACCAGCCGGAACCCGTCGGGAAGACACCTTTCGCCGTAAGCTGCTTGAGTAGCCCGAGGAGTTCGACCGGTTCCTCGACGGCACGGAAGAAGTCGTCGTACTCGGGGTGGTCGTCACTGAAGCGACGGACGAACCGACGGAACAGCGCCTTCTCGACGTTCTCGTCTTCGAGGACCCGTGTGGAGCCGGTGATGCGGTCGTCGATGCCGAGGAGCGTCGGTGCCTCGAAGCCATGTTCCATCAGAATGTCGTGACAGAGGCTGTGGAACGTCTGGATCGGGGCGTCCGAGAGTGCGCGCATCTCGTACTCACAGTGGGCGACGATCCGGTCTTTCATCTCGGTCGCCGCGTTGGTGGTGAACGTCACGAGGAGGACGTCCTCGGGTTCTGTGCCCTCTCGGTCGACGATTTCCGCGTATCGACGGGTGACGGTGAACGTCTTCCCGGTCCCTGCGCCAGCGTCAACGACGTGGATGCCCTGGGTGCTGTCGATGAGCGTCTGTTGCTGGTCGTTCGGTTCGGTCATCGCGACTCGCCCTCCAGAATGCAGTCCCGGTTGTCCATGTAGCGGTAGTTCGGCTCACCGCCGAGTCCCGAGACCGGGAAGCGTTCGTCACCGGCTCGACGGGCGTTCACCTCCGCGAGGCACTCTCTTACGAACGTCTCGAAGGCGTCCACGTCGTCTGTGAAGTAGTTCTGGTTTCGAATCCGGAGGAGGTGTCTCAATGCCTGCGCACAGCCCATTTTGACGTACTTGTAATCGCCAACCTCGGCTTTCATTCGCGCCGTCAGTGCGGTGGCGAACTCGGAGTCTAGGACCTCCTCTCTCTCACGCGTCTCCGGGAAGGCGTGTGCATCCAGCTCCGCCCGGTACACCTCGAACGTCGACTTCGAGAAGGTCTTCGTACACGCGTTCGCGGCGTCTTCCTGGAGTTCGGTGAAGACCGCTCGACTCGCGATGTGCTCCTCGAAGGCGACTGGATAGTAGGTCACTGTCGTCAGACACTCTTCGAGCGACCCCCGTCCCGTGACGACCTCGTCGAGCGTTTCGAGGAAGTGGAAGAACGTGAATTCCAGTTCCGCATCCGGGGTCACCGTACGCTGGTGAGCGAGATACAACAACGCCTGGAAGTTCGGCTTCTCGCTCGGTGGAGAGAGCGCGGAGTGCTTGACGATGGAGTACGCGGACTTCTTCGCCCCACTCTTGTAGTCTATGAGTCGGGTGGGGCTGAACACGAGGTCGATCTTCCCCTTCAGGCCGAGATCGGCGTTCTCGAACCAGCGTTCGGTGTACGTGACGTCGATGGGCCGGTCGTAGTATGCAGCGAAGAAGTTCTCACCCCAGCCAGTGTCGGGCGTCACCAGACTGTCTCCAGGTGGCGGGTTTGCATCCAGGAACTCGACGATGGTCGCCAGGCCGACCCGATATCTGGTGAGTCGGACGTCCCGGTCGACGCCACGCAGGAACGGGTCGACCTCCTCGAGGATCACGTCAGCAATCTCGTCTAGCGCATCGGTCGTGATGACGTCCGGATACGCGACGTAGAACTCCGCGAAGTCGTGGAACAGATTTCCTTCCCTGAAGTAGTCCTTATCCGGATTATCGAGGAGTCGGCTGAAGAAGTAATCGCGGGGCGAGTTGACGTAGGTATTCAGACTCGACTGGCTGAGCGCGGTGACCTTCTCGGTGGGGATATCGAGCGCTTCTCTCTCGAATCCATCCTGCGTCGTTCGATACGTCCGCGAGTGTGGTATCGAGTCGAGGTCACTGAACCGCTCGAACGCCTCGTCGAACAGCTCCTCGAAGTACAGACACGGGGTGACGGGCGTTCCACCGTCGGTGTCCTGGACGAGGTAGTACTGCTCGACGCCGCTCTGGAGGAGTGCCTGGAACTGCCGGATGTTGCGCTCGAACTCCTGGTCTCGGTCGACCCACGGCCGACTGGGTGAGGAGTGTGTCCAGCCTTCGTCGAGACCGAGGTAGAAGACGACCGCGCGGTCGACGTGCGCAGCCGATTTCGCGTCTGCCAGCAGGACGCCCTCGTTCTCACGTTCTACGGGTATTTCGTACGTCTGCAGATAGAACTCGAGGCGGTCGACTGCCGCCTCGGTGACGTCGTCATAGAGGATACCGAGTGTCGCGAGTTCGTCTCTGAAGGCGTCGATAGTGGTCTCGGTTACTGTCTCGAAAGCATCGATAGCTTCTGCGAACGTGCTGGTCCGAATCTCTTCACGGAAATCCAGGAGCCACTCGACGGCTGGCCGGTCGAGGTCGGAGAGGCCCTTCTCGTCGTGCTCGATATCGATGGATATCCCGAGCTGCGTGAGTAGCGGTCGAACGTCGCCGACTCGCGTATCTCGGCCAGCGTGCGCACTTCGCAGAAGTCCCAGAAACGCGCGATGGCGTGGCTCGTCGCTGAACCCGGGACCACCGACGTAGGGTATGTCTGCTGCTTCGAGCGCCGATTCGATCAACGCAGAATCCTGACTCGACGCGTCGAGCACGACGCCCACGTCGTCGGCGTTCTCTTTCGTGACGGTATCGAGGACGGTGTCGACGATTGCGGCTGGTGAGTCGAGGATCCGGAAGGGCGGATAGTCGAATGACGCCCCGGTGAACGGATCGATTTTCGTGTACCCCGGTGGCAGGATTGAACGTTCGAGTTCGGTGAGCTGCTCGAACCCGACGACGGCGACCGATGTCTCTTCCTCGATGCGGTAGTCGGTGAGTCGCTTAGATGTGGTGTCCATCCCGGCGATGCACTCGACAGCCGTGTGCGTCGCCTTCGTCGCGAACGCTTCGTACTCGAGGACCGCGTCGGCCGTCCCCTGGTACTCCCAGCACTGGAGGATGTTCCCGACCGCATAGGCCGCCTCCTTCCAGTCGAGATCCGTTGTCTGGATTAGTTCGAGGAACGCTAGTCGGTCCTCGGCCTGTTCTCGACGCCGAGCCGCGAGTCGACGGGGGGTGATGGCGAACGGGCCGAACTGCGGGTGGTCGAGACGCCGGTTCAGCGCGCTCGCCATCGGCGCATCCGGGACGAGCACGAGGTCGAAATCCGCACACTCCTCGTAGAGCGAGTCGATGGATTTCGATCGTGTGATCGACACGGACTATCGAACTCAAGTGGATAGTAAAAATGTATTGCCGGTAGCCATTCCGGATACAATACTGACTATTCGGATGCTGGATGGCTGGGGGTATGGAGACCCAGAACCGAGCGAGCTCACCAATTTGAAATATTTGAGATAGAGGTAATTATTTGAGTCCATACTACGTATCGGGGCACAAGAGATGGTCGAACCGAATACAGCGGCGTGGAAAGCAGACTATAGCGGGCGTGAGCGGGTGCGGATGGTCGTCGAAACACTCGACGACCCCGCAACGATCACCGAAATCGCAGAGAACGCGGATGTCGCATGGGGAACAGCTGATAGCGAACTTGAGAACTCACTGGCCGAAAAGAAGGTACAAGAACACATCGTTGATGGGAAGACGAAGTACGCACCAAATCCAGTTCAGATGCTCGTCGAGGAGGTCTTAGACCTCATCTACGAGAATTCACGTGACGACCTCGAGACGACGCTCGTCGAGTACACCGCAGAAATCGAGTCGCTACAAACCGAATACGCAGTCGAGACGCTTCCCGAACTTCGCGAGAAACTCGTAGGCCAAGACCTGTCCGCAGAAGAGATGCGGGAGATTCGAAATGCCGCTTCGACGTGGGATGCCCTCGATACTGAAATCCGTCTCTCGAAACACGCACTCCAACTCTATGAAGACGTAACTCGCCTCTCAGACGCTGACGAGGACGACCGATTTGCAATCGCGTAGTGCAGAATGATCTTCCTCGCTAACAGAGACGGTCTGCGAAACAAACGTGTCCACCGTCGGATCAAGAATCGGTTTCAGTCGGATTCCGAATGGAGCGCTGTTCGGCTCAGGATCGCCTCTCACCGAGAGCCCGGTCCGTACCGGGTCGTAGCGGAGACAGACCCCAGAACATTCTTAGATAACGCTACGTATCCAACGGGTACGGCACGGCTCGAAATCGGCTTCGACGTAGAAGGTGTGACAGACCACGACTTCTACTGGTTCAAATGGATCGAGCCTGAGAGAAATCTCCTCCTGGGTTGGCATCAGGACGATGACCACCCCGCGCAGGGGCCGGTACATCTCCAGGTGAACGAAGCAACCAAGGTCGTGGAACGGAGGCCAGCCACCTTTATTGATAAACACCCAATGGCTATCGTGGCGACTCGCCTCGACCAGCTCGTGGACGCAATCGGTGCGATACAATGGCAGAATGAGTCTGTCACCGGACTCGATTGGTGATACTATCTATGGAGAAGGGTCTCGATTCCAGTACAAAGTCGGAGCGCGACAGTCCACCTCAGCAACCCCAATGTACAAGTAACTCGGTAGCTTAGAGCTACCATGGTAGCTCTTGGCGAACAATCGGGTGGCATGGAGCTCACACTCCCGCTCCCCGTACCGACCACTCGACTATTCCGGTATACTGCGACCAGTGACATCCTCACCCTGCTCGCCAATAACCCACATACACGATTCAGTATCCGAGACATTCGACGCACGACTGGCCACAGTCCCAGTAGCGTGACCGATACGATCGACCTCCTCGCTGAAACCGACCTCGTCAACATCACCCGAGAAGGGAATAAAAAACTCGTCCAGATCAATCGCGAACGTCTGAGAAAGCCCGACGACCCGACCCTCCAGATCCCACAAGCCGAGTTTCACGACCCGGTTCGCGCGCTCGTAGAGAGGTTGCGAGACCAGGTCGACAACGTCGCCGGCATCCTCAGCTTCGGCAGCGTTGCCCGCGGTGAAGCTGATCGTTCGAGCGACATCGATTGCTTCGTTCTCGTCACCAATGAGAAGGCAACCGCCCAGCGAACCGCTCATGAGGTTGCACGCGACCTAGAGGAAACGCGATTTGACGGTGATCGCTATCAGTTCGAAGTCCTCGCAGAGTCGACGAGGAGCGTCACCAACATCGACGATCGACTACGCGAGATATTCACCGAGGGCATCGTCCTCTTCGAAACCGATGACCTCCAAACGGCCAAACAGGAGGTGCTGACGAATGGACGATAGTTACGTCGAAGACGCTCTCACGGACGCCCAGCGAGCCACGCGTCGAGCACGCCCGGAACCACGTTGAAGACCGCATCCACGAGCATCGAACGTCACAGTCTGCACTCGATGGGCTCGCATGAATCTATCGCCCGCTGCAGTCTCTATATGGGTGGTTCCAATGATACTTCTGATAATCGTGCTTCTAAGTATGATACTTCTAAGTATTATCATGGGGATAGGACAACACAATGGACCGGAGGCGAACGCTAACGCGTTGTTCTTTAGCGCGCATTCGCAGCCTCCTCGATGAGCGAGTACGCCCTCTCCCGGAGGCTCCCGGTCATGTGGAGTCCATGTGAGTCGATGCAGTCGACGAGTTCCCGAGCTTCCCCCTGGAGAAAGTCCCTCGTCGACACCTCGTACGACGACGCCGATGGTCCCGGTGACGCGTGGCTTGCTCAGGCCTCGGCCAGCGACCCATACGGCGGAGCAAAGAAGATCAACGTGACGAGGTCTGCTTCGATGTCGAAGAAGTAGTGTTCTACCTCGCGTTCGACGAAGACGATGTCCCCTTCCTCGACTGGATGGGTCTCATCGCCGATCTGTATCCTCGCAGAACCGGAGACGATATAGTACACTTCGTCTTCGGTGTGCGGGTCCTGGGGGTCGGCCGCACCCGCTTCGAGACGATACACTTCGAGACTCATCGAATCACGGCGAAGAAACTCGATGAACAGTTCGTCTTCGTCGTCGAGTTGCTCGATCACGTCGTCGAGTTGAATCGGTTCCATCCGCAGTCTTGACGGAGCGGCACGATAACCTCGGTGGTGGTATGTGAGGGTAACACGTACCACATACGCCCGCTCTACGCTGCCCATCACTCCTATCGCACGCTACGGATTTGACCGAAGGCCACCTTTCAGGCGTGAAGCGGCAGAACCGGTACCCGTTCAGAACGCGAGTCTCGTGGAGTCAGCGTACTGTTTCATCACGTGCCCTTCTGCGCGGTGGAGGAGTTGACTGGCCGTCGAGGTCGCAACGCCGATATCGACCGCGAGTTCCGACAGCGTACACTGCCGAGGCACATCGTAGTATCCCAGTTCGATCGCGCGGAGGACGACTTGCCGCTGGCGTTCCGTCAAGACTGAAGCCGTATCCAGCGATTTCGAGATCGTCGTGACCTCGTGCGGAATTCCGAGCTCCCGGAATAGCTGTCCTAGCCGGGATAACCGATCCGGAGTCGTCGTCGTGGTGAATATCAACGTCCCGTCGCGGATCACGTACGGGAACGCGGGGATGATCTCCGCGTCTCGGACGGCTCGATACAGTATCGCCACGTCCGTCTCGTACTGGAACACCGCTCGGTCTTCGTACCGGTCGAGGAGCTCGTAGTTTCGGACCTCGGTAGTGGACGAAACGGCTGTGAGTACCTCGTCGAGAGCGTCGGCGCGAACCTCGACGAGCCCCAGCCCCCGGTCTGGTTCGGCGATCCCCGCGAGATAGCGGAACGTGGCCTCGGGGAATGCGGTGGAGACGGCCGTCAGGCCGAACTCCTCGCGCAGCGTGATCGCGATCTTCGCACTCACCATTACTCCTCCCGAGGGGGCCGGTAGCGATTGCCCTTCCGGGTGCTGGGGTATTTAACCAGGCACACATTCTCGCCGGAATCGCCAGGCTCCCCTCGCCCCACCTATCTCTCGATGAGTTCGACACCCATCACCGAACCTCACTCCCGGTCAGCATCGACGACCGTTCACGTCCTGCACACGGGCGAGGTGACGATCGACCGTGCGCTCGCCTTTCGAGAACGCACCCTGCACCCGATGCCGTACACCGGCTGGTTCAGACCGAAGCAGACGCGAATCACTGTCCCGGTATCAGCGTATCTGTTAGAGCACCCCGAGGGGTCCGTCCTCGTCGATACCGGCTGGCACACCGATATCAGGACACACCCCCGTGCGCATCTCGGTTGGCTACACCATTCGATGTACCAGGGCCATCTACCCGACGGGCAGTCGGTTACGGAGCAGCTAGGCGCACTCGGAATCGAACCGGCGGACCTCTCGTTTGTCGTCCTCTCTCACCTCCACTCCGATCACGTGAGCGGTGTGGGTCTCGTCGAGGACGCGTCTCGAATCATCGTCAGCGAACGGGAGTGGGCAGCCCGCAACGAGTTCAACTACATCCCCTCGATGTTCGAGGACGTCGCAATCGAACCCTTCGCGTTCGAGGATGTCCCGTATGGGCCGTTCGGCCGCGGACTCGATCTCTACGGCGATGGCAGCATCGTCCTCGTGTACACCCCCGGGCACAGCACGGGGCACGTGTCGGTGCTCTCGAAGACGGACCCCGGGTGGGTCCTCCTCGCGGGGGACGTCGGGTACGCAGCGAAGTCGTGGGAGAAAACGATCCTGCCGGGCGTGACGACCAGCGACGAGGAGATGCTGGCGTCGCTCTCCTGGGTCCGCGGGGTCGCCGAGCGGGACGACACCGTTGCCGTGCTCGCAAATCACGACCCCGAGGTCTCTCGCCTGACGATCGGCTAGCCACCACGACGCGCGCTACAGTACCGATACCGATTTGATCATCGTCGATTCGAGCCGCTGCAATCGGTCGCTGATCGTCCCTGGAGAGACGCCCAGTGATTCGGCGAGATCGGACTGCGTGGCCTGCCGTGGAACGTCGTAGTACCCCGCGGTGATCGCTTCTTTCAAAAGGCGATGCTGTTGATCCGTCAGCGCGACTGTGGGGTCACGGATCGCTTCCGTATACTCGCCCGTTCTAATGAGCGTGATTCCCACCGAATCCGGGAGCGCTCCGAGGGCGGTACTTAGCGCCGATTCCGAACCGATAACGGTCGCTCGGATCCCCCGCACCTCCGTCTCGGTGACGAAGGTGACCGGCCACTGCAGGACGACCGTGTTATCGAAGACGGCCTCGAGAAGCCCATCGAATGCCGGGGTCGATTCGTAGCGAAGGTAGACGATCCCGTCGTCGTCCTCGGGAAGCTCGAATTCCAGGACGCTCGGCGTCTCCTCGAGGACTTCACGAAGGGCGTCGGTGCTCCCTCGAAACTGGCAGAGTTCGACGTAGGTGCCGTCGCCCACGGGATTGATGAAGAGGGTCGCTTCCATCTCGATTTCCGGGACTACCGCGACGGCGTCGTCGAGTGGGTGGAGCTGTCCGTCTTCCCAGGAGAGTACGACCGTTGCGTATCTCATGATGGGTCGACCGAGGGACGGGTGGCACTCACGTGTTTCGGGCCCGCCCCGTCGATGGCAACCCATTGCGCCGGGGCGGGGTATATAAAGACCCCTAGGATACTCGAAGTCACACAGAGGATGCCGGGCTGTGATGGTGGAAGTAGACATGCAAACCACGATGACTCCACGACTCAGCCCGGAATCGATCAACAACCACCTCGGGAGGTTCCAAGGTCGCCCATGAACAGCGGCGTTCGGTCTGGCAGCGACATGCGAGTACTCGTCGTCGGTGGCGGCATCGCCGGCCTGACGCTCGCCGGGTTGCTAGAGCAGCGCGGGTTCTCTCCAGACGTCGTAGAGAAGACCGACAACTACGGTGGGCTCGGGTACGCACTCGCGCTGTGGCCGGCCGGGTCCAACATCCTGAAAGGGCTCGGGACGTACGAGCACGTCCGAGAGAACGCCGACCGATTCGAGACCTACACGCTCTATAGCGACCAGGGTGCCCGGCTCCACCGGTACGATCTGACCGGGTTGGCAGCGGAGTATGGACCGTTGTACCTCGTCTGGCGGCCACGACTGATCGAGGTGTTACAGCACTCGGTCGATCAGGAACACGTCCGGATGGGAACCACGGTCACCGCGATCGACGAGCGCGAGGACGGCGTCGACGTCTCGTTCACCGACGGCACGAGCGAGACGTACGATCTCGTGGTGGGGGCCGACGGCATCCACTCGACGGTCCGTGACCTCGTGTTCGGCGACGTCCCATTGACGTATCAGGGACTGACCGGCTGGGCGTTCTGGGTGGACCCATCCCTGGTAACTAGCGGTGAGGCGACAGAACACTGGGGGAACGGTCGATTCGTCGGGCTGTATCCGACGAAGGAGAAACTCGCGTGTTTCATGGCCGTGACCGCGCCGGAAGGATCGGCCGATCCAGTCGGTGATCGAGCCCAGCACATCCGCGAGACCTTCGGTGGGATGGGCGGCATCGTTCCCGACGTCCTCGACGAGATGGGTTCGCTCGACGACCCGACGGAGATCTGGCACGACGACTTCTACGATCTCCACACGGACGAGTGGACGAAGGGACGGGTCGTACTGATCGGTGATGCCGCACACGCCGTCTTGCCGACGGCAGGGGTCGGTGCGTCGATGGCGATGGAATCGGCTGCGGTCCTCGCAGACGAACTGACCCGCACCGACTCTCAGTATCTCTTTCAGGCGCTGGAGCACTACGTCGCTCGGCGTCGCACTCGCGTCGATACCGTCCAGAAGAAATCGAGACAGCTCGGAACGTTCGTACTCGTCGACAATCCAGTCCTCGCGAGCGTCCGGGATAAGGCCGTGAAGTTCTACTCCCAGGATCGGATGGAGCGATACTACCAGGCGTTCCTGTCGAGCGAGATCTGAACGCCCCGGTACGGCGGTTACGAGCGGGAACTCAGTCCAGCGCAGTGGACCGGTGAACACCTCGTGTACACCGTTGGAACGATCGTCCTCGCTGTACTGGTGTTCGGTTCGTGACGGTGACGCGATTGTTCTCCTGGTAGCTATCGCATGCCACCTGCACCGAGGGAGGACAATCGTATGGGTATCGTGACCGGTGATACGTGGACGAGTCCATCTCGTTGAACAAGTGGTCTCCGGAGGACCTCGCGGGCGGTTCACTCAGTGGCGTGTTCGCCGTCGTATTTCGTGTGACGACCGCGTCGGAGTCGGTCGGCGCCGGGTCTGCGACGCCACGCCGAACCGGTCTCAGGCCACACGCTCGGCCCGGTCGCGGTGCGTCTCGAAGAGCTCGCGTGCCCACACGACCGCGGCGGGGTTGTCGGTTATCGCCATGGCCGCGTGGACGCCAGTGGTCGAGTCGGTGGCGATGAGGGCGAGCGTCCCACCCAGGGCGGCGAAGTCGAAGGGGAGGCGCTCGACGACGTAGGTGGCGGTCCGGTCGAGCGCCCGCATCTCCGCCTGGGCTTCCGAGTGCTGTTCTCGCAGGCCCGCGATCGCGTCGCTCGTGAAGACCCATTCGGCGTTCGCGCCATCGAGGACCGCCCGGCTCACGGCTTCGACGACCGCGGGCGAGCCGAAGGTACGCGTGAAGCCGAACCACTCCCCCGTGTGCGCACCGACGAGAGACACGAGCCGTTGTTCGATGGCGTAGGGCGCGTCGGGACGTGCCTCGATGACGGTCGCGTCGGTGAAGAGTCCGACGTTGTCGCGGAGTTCCGGGGCGTCGATTCGGTCGAGCAGCGCCTTTACGTGGCGGGCGCCGTCGAGTTCGTCCTGGAAGTGGGCGAGACGCTCTAGCATCGTCGTCCCGAAGTTCGTGAGCGCGTAGCCGCCGGCGCGCTTCTCGAGCAGGCCCTCGGCCTCGAGTTCGGTCGTCGCCCGGTAGACGGTCGTCCGTGAGCTGCCAGCGCGGTCGGCGATGGTCGAACGCTCCACGGGGCCGTCGCGGCACGCGGCGAGAATCGGTGCGCGTTGCAGCAGTCGAATATCCCGGCCGAGTGTCGACCCATCCATGACCGCACCTCATACTGCGTGGTTATAGTCTTCATCCATCCTCGATGCAAAAATTCAGCAGTGAACGATCGTTCACCGGTGAAACACCGTTCACTCGGTGGCTATTTCCGTACATTCTCTCCACAGTGCCGTATGGCTGCACTGTGGATTTCCGCCCGGTCCGCATATCGTCGGAGACGCGTCACGCCGGATTGGCGCTCGAGAAGACGCTTCGACAGATTCGAGAGGCGTAGAATGACTGCGGCACGGACGCCGAAAGAGCGTTCCCAGCACCCGGACCGTCGGCTCTGGGAACCCAGTGAGGTGCTCGGCTGATGCGAGCGATGCGGACCCGACTGACGGCGCTCTGGCTCTGTGCGCTGTTGGTGAGTTCGGGCCTCGCGAGCGTGGCCGTGATTCCCGGCCTCGTCGGGGCGGCCAACAGTGGCACCGGGACCGCCAGCTATGTGGCGAGTGGTCCTGCCGGGATGACCGGCAACGGGACCGCCGCCGACCCGTTCATCGTCACGAACGTCACGCAATTACAGGCGATGAGTCAGAACCTGAGCGCGGACTACGTCCTCGGGGCCGATATCGATGCGTCGAACACGAGCACGTGGAACAACGGGTCTGGCTTCGCCCCGGTCGGGAACAATAGCCTCCCGTTCACGGGCACGTTCGATGGGCACGGGCATACGATCTCGAACCTGAGCATCCACCGACCGACCGAGAAAACCGTCGGCCTGTTCGGGAACACAACGGGGACCCTCTCGAACGTCGCCCTCCAGAACGTCTCGGTAATGGGGGTGTATGTGGGCGGTCTTGTCGGGATGATCTGGGGCACCGGTTCGGTGACGAACTCGTCCGTGACCGGCACAGCTAACGGGACCTGGCTTGTCGGCGGCCTCGTCGGCGTAATCTATAACGGAGGTTCGGTGGCGAACTCGTCGGCGAACGTGCATCTCACTTATTTTCGGACCTACTACGGCGTCGTTTCCGGCGGTCTCGTCGGAGGAATCATCTATGGCGGTTCGGTGAGAAACTCGCACGCAACTGGGGACGTCTCCGGGAGAGATGCGATAGGCGGACTCATCGGCGAGATCTTTACCACCCGTGGGTCGGTGCGGAACTCGTACGCGACCGGGAATGTCAGCGACTCCTGGAAATTCAGCATGGTCGGCGGTCTCGTCGGCGGAACCGGTGGGTCGGTGGCGAACTCGTACGCAACAGGGAACGTCGACGGGAATGGGCTGGCCGGCGGTCTCATCGGCGTAACCGTTGGTCCGGTGAGGAACTCGATGGCGACCGGGAACGTCATCGGCTCCTATAACGTGGGTGGTCTCATCGGCGACAACAGAGCCAGTGTGCCGGTGAGGAACTCGACGGCGACCGGGAGCGTAAGCGGCACAGCCAGAGTCGGCGGTCTCATCGGCTACAACAGGGTCAATGCGTCGGTGAGGGACTCGTCGGCGACCGGGAGCGTCAGCGGCTCGAAGAACGTCGGTGGTATCGTTGGCCAAAACATCGGGTCGGTGACGAACATGACTGCGACCGTGAACGTCAGCGGGTCCAGTAACGTGGGTGGTCTCATCGGGTCGAATGGTGGGTCGGTGAGGGTGGTGTCGGTGACCGGACGAGTCAACGGCTCCACCAACGTCGGTGGTCTCGTCGGTGACAACGACGTTCTCGAGACGTACCGGTGGGACTGGGACTCTTTTCACCGGACGATTACCGTCTACCACCACGGGTCGGTGACGAACTCCTACGCGACGACGAACGTTACCGGCTCGACCGCCGTCGGGGGTCTCGTCGGCAGGAACAATGCAACGCTGACGGATTCGTACGCGATCGGGAGGGTCAGCGGCTCGACCGCCGTCGGTGGTCTCATCGGCAACACCACTGCCAGGGGGACGACATCGAACTCTTACTGGGACACTACCACGACCCACCAACAGGATTCCAGCGGCGGGAGTGGCCTATCGACTGCGGACATGACCGGCATCGCGGCCGATTCGAACATGTCGGGCTTCGACTTCTCGAAGACGTGGGCCCTCACCGGCCGCTACCCACACCTCCAGTGGGAGGTCTCCGCTGTCAACCTCACGCTCGACTCGCCGACGGTCCTTACGGGCACTCCCACGCAAGCGCGGGTGAGACTCTCGCTCGTCGATGGCTCGACCGTCACCGCGACGACGGTCTCGAACTTCACGAGCGCCGACCCGACCGTGGTGACGGTCGCCCCGAACGGAACGCTCACGGGACTGCACAACGGCACCACGACCGTCACGGCGACGCTCCGCTACTCGAACATCGCGGGCGCGACACCGGTCGTCGTGGTTCCGCCTGACATCCCATTGAGCTCCTCCAGCCTGGACTTCAGTCCGGTCGAGGTCGGCACCGGCAGCGCCCCGAAGACCATCCAGGTCGGGTACAACGGCACGGGCGTCCTGAACCTCTCTGCGGCAACAATCACCGGGGCGAACGCGAGCGCGTTCACGATCACGGACGGTGCCGTCGGCTCCCCGGTGGCCATCGACTCCGGGTCGTCCCGGAATCTCACCGTCACGTTCGCACCGAGTCTCCCGACCGGGACGAAGACGGCGACGCTCACCCTCGAGAGTGACGATTTCATCCAGCCGACGCTCACCATCCCGCTTTCCGGCACTGGACAGGACACCACGCCGCCGGTGGCCGACGCGGGACCGACCCGGACGGTGAACGAGGACACCGCCGTGACGTTCGACGGGTCGAACTCGACCGACAACGGCCGAATCGCATCGTACCGGTGGACCCTCGGTGACGGTACGACGGCGACGGGCCAGAACGCGACCCACACGTACGCCGACCCGGGAACCTACACCGTGACCCTCACGGCGACCGACGAGGCCGGGAACAACGCGACTGATTCGGTCGTCCTGACCGTGCAGGACACCACGCCGCCGGTGGCCGACGCGGGACCGACCCGGACGGTGAACGAGGACACTGCAATGACCTTCGACGGGTCGAATTCGACCGACAACGTGGGTGTCACTGCGTACCACTGGGCGTTCGGGGACGGCACCACTGCGACGGGCGCGAACGTGACGCACACCTACGCCGACCCGGGAACCTACACCGTGACCCTCACGGCGACCGACGCGGCCGGGAACGTCGGGACCGACTCGGTCGTCGTGACCGTGCTGGACACCACCCCGCCGACGGCAGACGCGGGACCGAACCGAACCGTCGGTAATGACACCGCCGTGACGTTCGACGGGTCGAACTCGACTGACAACGTGGGCGTCACTGCGTACCACTGGGCGTTCGGGGACGGCACTACCGCCACGGGCGCTGACGTGACGCACACCTACACTACGGTGGGGACGTACACGGTGACGCTGACGACGACCGACGCGGCCGGGAACGTCGGGACCGACTCAGTCATCGCGACCGTGCAGGACATCACGCCGCCGGTGGCCGTCGCGGGGTCGAACCGGTCCGTGAGACCGCACAAGAACGTGACGTTCGACGGGTCGAACTCGACCGACAACGTGGGCGTCACTGCGTACCACTGGGCGTTCGGGGACGGAACCACAGCCTCGGGCGCGACCGTGACGCACGCGTACTCCCGAGCGGGGACGTTCACGGTGACGCTGACGGCCAGTGACGCGGCCGGGAACGTCGGGACCTACTCGCTGGTCGTCTCCGTTCCCCGGCACTTCGCGGGCGGGACCGGTCCCGGGACCGGGAGCCAGCACGGTAACGGAAACGGGAGAAACGGAAACGGAAACGGCCGGGGTCGCTGACTCGGCAGGCCCGTAACCCGGCTCGATCATGTCCTTTTCGTGCGTCTGTTCAGACGAAGTCGTTACGCCCCATCGTGAGTGGCGCTCACCACGGCACAGCCGAGCGCTTCCGAGCCTCTCCGTCTGCGCGCACTGCCAACGCCTGAGCGACGCTGTGTCTGGCTCACTCAACTGGTGCTGACGGTCTCCGCGAGTACCGGCGGCTCCCAGAGCAGAATCGCCGCCGACCCACCCACGAGAACGACGCCCGCGATAGCCAGTGCAAAGAGGGGTGAGACGGCGTCGGAGACGAGGCCGCTTCCGAGCTGGAACGGGATGACGGCCAGGCCGCTCACCATCGCCATCGCGCTCAGGACGGTCGCCCGACCGAGTGTCCCGATGCGGTCGTTCACGTACTGTCCGGCGAACGACCGCGTGACGTCCGAGAGCCCGCGAACGAGCAGGAAAGTGGGGAGCGCCAGTATCGGGACGAAGTACATCCCGACGAGTGCGCCGCCGACGACGAAGGGCAGGACGAGAAACCACGTCTGGACGCCCAGCGACTCTTCGATGGCGCCGGTGTAGTAGCTCAGCACGGCGCCGAACAGACTGTACGCCGCGTAGAACCAGCCGAGCAGCGGTTTGACCTGCGATGGGGAGACGCCGAGGTCTATCACGACGCCCTGGAATATCGGCTGGAGGAAGACGAACACGAGGTAGGTGATCGCGGCGTACAGCACGTAGTAGTAGAGGATGAACGCCCGGAGATTCCGTCGCGAGAGGGCGTCTCTGACGATGCCCGCGGTCCGCCGAACGCTCAGCTCGCTGGTGTCGGTCTGCTCGTACGTCTCCGGTTCGTCCACGGTGACGAGCACGACCGCGCCGAAGCCCGTGACCGCGGCGGCGACGAACCAGGGGTAGGAGAGGTCGATACCGCCGAGGTAGCCACCGACGATGGCTGCACCAGCGCCGACCCCGAGCGCGGCTGCCTCCCCGCGCCCGCGGACGTGGGCGAACTCGCTCTCCGAGAGGTCGTCGGTGAGCGTATCGTACAGCCACGCGTCCTCGCTTCCCGATCTGAAGTTGTAGCCCGCAGACCAGCAGACGTAGAGGACTGCCAGCGTGAGAAACGAGCCTGCCAGACCGATTCCGAGCAGCGTCAGCGCGATCATCACGGTCCCGACGAGCAGACTGTTCCGGCGACCGACGCGGTCGCCGACGTAGCCCGTCGGAATCTCACCGAACAGCGTCGTGACGTTGTAGAGCGCTTCGAGCACGGCGATCTGCGTAAAATCGAGTCCCTGTGCCAGGAAGAAGAGATACATGATGGGCCGGTAGAACTCGACCGCCTTCGTCGATTTGTAGAGATAGTACTTCAGGACGCTCCCACGGGCGGACTCCCACTGACCTCGGGAGGGGATGCGCATTACCAGGGGTTCGCGAAGCGACCGTCAACTGTGTTCCGTTATTTCGATTCCCGGCTTTCGTAATAACCGTCGAACACTGGATACTGGGAATCACCGAAATCCCGAGTGCGGCGTCTCTTTCGGTGAAGCTTGTGGATTGGAGTACGAACCGAACTGGTGGCCAGGCCGTTGACGACTGAACGATGCGTTGAACGCGGAAAATCACACGAAGGTATTTCGGTTATCTATTTAAGTACAACTATTAGCCGAAAGTTCGGTTAAGTATATAAATATCGGCGTTAACCTAGATAGTATGCTACTCGAGAAACCGGACCGGAAACGTGGATTCAAGAAAGAACGTCTTCATCGGGTGATTCTGAATCACCCCGATGGCGAGCTGAGCCGGTATGAGATCATGCAACGAGCCACCGTCTCGAAAGGGTGGGCTTACGACTATCTCGACCGACTCGAGTCGAACGGCTTCATCTTCGAAACGACCGTTACGGACCCCGTCGGGCTCTACCACCACTGGCTCGAGACCCGGATCGAACCGAACGCCGTCCGCGTTTCGTTTCAACAGCCCCTCGCGCAGATACGTGCTGCCAACCTCGACTATGCGCTCACGACGTACCAAGCCGAACAGGTCCACCAGGGCTTTCTCTTTAGCTCCTCGACCGATCTATACGTCAAGGAAGCGGATATCCCAACGTGGCTCGAACTCATCGAGGAGAAGGGTCTGATCGGCGGTGGAAATACGGAGTTCCGGGTTACGGATGAACACGTCTTCTACAATGTTCAATCCGTCGACGGTATCACGACCGTCTCGATTCCTCAACTGATAGTAGACCTCCTCGACGAAGACGGCCCTGCCGTCGAAGCAGCGAACCGGCTCATCGAGACCCATCATGGGGTGAATGATGAGTGACGCTGATCGGAGCCAGTACGCTACAGCCGTCACGACACTCTCCGAAGACGAACTCCAAGACCTCGTCTCGGTAGCCCAGCAACCGGCCTGTCTGCTCGGAGGCTGGGCTGTCCACCTCCAGGTGACCGACGGGTTTCAGAAAGCGCATGGACGCCCATACATCGGCTCACGAGACATCGACCTTGGTGTCCATATTGACCCTGAGTGGACGGCCCCAGACCTTCGAGAAGCACCAGTCGCAACGACACTCGAACGAATCGAGAACGACCTCGGCTATCATCGCGGTCGGTTCGGATTCTACAAGCAATTCCACCGCGAAACCGGTGGCATCCTCACCGATGAGGAGGCCCGAAACCTACCTGCACACAACATCTTCCGAGTCGATATCGACATTATCCCGGACACGACCGGACTCGAAGCGTTCTATGACGCCTTCGGCTTCCGTCCACCCGCGGAACCCCTTCTCGAACCGGTGTTCTCGGACGATGAAGGCGAACCACTCGATGAGTACGTCACGTGGACGTCTCCGGAAGCGGCCCTGATCGCCCCTACTGCTTCATTAGCGGCGATGAAAGTCCGGGCGTTTCCAAAACGCGATAAGAGCCACAAGCAGTTGAAAGATCTCGCTGACCTTCACGCCCTCCTCTGGTACACAGATGAGTACGGAAAAATGCAGTCGGCCGTTCGTGCACGTGTTCCGGACGAAGATGTCGAGACGTTTCGCGCGGCTGTCTCTGATGTCCTGTCGCAGCAAGCTGCACGTCTTATCGGGGTCGATGCACCCACCGTCCGGCAGTCGATCGAGCAATTGTTCGTATAATCTGCATTCGATTTTATCCTCGTCGTGGGGATGTCATAATATGGTCCGTACTGAACTCCCCATCTGGACGCGACGTTGCGGACAGTGGACCCGAAGCACAGGACGAAAGAGGAAAGAACGTTTTACCCTGGCCTCCCTCTTGGCGAACCAATGAGCGACTCGGAGGCACCGAAACAGGTAGACGACCCGAACTACCACCACGAGAACCACACGGCCGTTCAGACCTGCGGCTGGACCAAGAATTCTTTACGGGGAGAAGGCCGCTGTTATAAAAATATATACTATGGAATCCAGAGCCACCGCTGCATCCAGATGACCCCGGTCGTGAAGTGCAACGAGCGCTGTGTCTTCTGCTGGCGCGACCACCGCGGGCACGCCTACGAGCTCGACGAGGTGGAGTGGGACGACCCCGAGGCGGTCGTGGATGCCTCCATCTCCCTCCAGCGCAAGCTCCTCTCGGGCTTCGGTGGGAACGACGCGGTCCCCCGCGAGGCCTTCGAGGAGTCGATGGAGCCCCGACACGTCGCCATCAGCCTCGACGGGGAGCCCACGCTCTACCCCTACCTCCCCGAGCTCGTCGAGGCGTTCCACGACCGCGGGCTGACGACGTTCCTCGTCTCGAACGGCACGAACCCGGACGTGCTCGAAGCGTGCGAGCCGACCCAGCTCTACGTCTCCGTGGACGCCGCAGAGCGCGCGACCTTCGACCGCGTGGTCCGCGCGGTCGATGACGACGCCTGGGAGCGCCTCCTGGACACGATGGACGTGCTCGCGGCCAAGGACGACACCCGGACGGTCCTCCGAACGACCTGCATCCAGGGCGAGAACATGGCCAACCCCGACTGGTACGCCGGCTTCTACGAGCGCGCCGACCCCGACTTCGTCGAGCTCAAGGCGTACATGCACGTCGGGCACTCGCGGGGCCGCCTCGACCGCTCGGCGATGCCGACCCACGAGGCGGTCGCGGCGTTCGCCGAGGCCGTCCAGGCGCATCTGCCCGACCACGACGTGCTGAAGGAGGTCCCGGCCTCGCGGGTGGCGCTCCTCGCTCGCGAGGCCGACACCTGGGTCCCGAAGCTCAAAGAGGGCAGTGAGTTCTGGGCCGACGACCCGGTGACGGCGGACTGA
>Ga0209928_1000087_pt1 | contig 19454 bp, 22 predicted proteins | sample SalPonF2_B_D2_MG_FD_185727 | JGI IMG/M metagenome (GOLD analysis project Ga0209928, IMG submission 185727) | Salt pond soil microbial communities from South San Francisco under conditions of wetland restoration - Salt Pond MetaG SF2_B_D2_MG... ...
GTTGAACGGCATCTGGTTGATGGTGACGGTGATGCCGACGTCCGCCAGGTTCGACTTGACGACCTGCGCGGCCTGGATGGGCGAGGGGTTGTACGTCCGGGGGTTCTTGAACGTCGCCAGCTCGAACTCGAAGCCGTCGCCGTGGCCCGCCTCCTGGAGCAGCTGCTGGGCCTGCTGTGGGTCGTGCGGGTACGGGTCGAGGTTCTCGTTGTAGCCGAGCACCTTCGACGGGATGGGCTGGCTCGCCTGCTGGGCGATGCCCTGGAAGATGGTGTCCACGATGGCCTTCGTGTCCACGGCGTAGCTGATGGCCTGGCGCACGTTCCGGTCGCGGAACGGCTCGAAGGTGGCCATGTTCATCGCCAGGTAGCCGACGTTGATGCCCTCCGTCGAGACGAGCTCGGCGTTGTCGGCGTTGTCGACGATCTTCGAGGACTGGGCGCCCAGCCCGTCGATGACGTCCGCCCCGCCCGAGACGAGCGTCTGGGCGCGGGAGTTGTTCGACTCGATGGCCGTGAACACGACCTCGTCGACGTTCGGACCGTCGCCCCAGTACGACGAGTTGGCCGACAGGCGGATGCGCTGGTTCGCCGTGTCCCAGCTGTCGAACTCGAAGGCGCCGGTGCCGACCGGCTGGGTGCTCAGGTCGGTCCCGAGGTTCTGGATGGCCTGCTCGGAGAGGATGCTCGACGCGAACATCGCCAGGTTCCGCAGGAACGGCGCGTACTCCTGTTTCAGCTCGATGGTCAGGCCGTTCTCGCCGTCCGCGGTCATGGTGTCGACCCAGTTACCGAGCGTGAACGGTCCGTACGCCGAGATGTAGTCGTTCCCGGGGTAGTACTGGTACTCCGGGTCGGTGAAGCGCCGCCAGGTGGCGATGACGTCCTGGGCGGTGAACGTCTCGCCGTTGTGGAAGCTCACGCCCTGGCGCAGCGTCAGCGTCGCCGTCGTCCCCTCCAGGGAGTACTCCGTCGCCAGCCCCGCCTGGAGCGAGGTCTGGTTGGCCTGGAAATCTATCAGGGTGTCGTACATCTGGTTGGTGACCTTGACGTCCTCCCCGCTGGTCGTGTTCTGCGGGTCGAGCGTCCCCGAGTCGTTGCCCCGGGCGTAGGTCAGCGTCCCACCCTGCTGTTGTTGCTGCTGTTCGGTCGAGTCGGTACTCGTCGCCTCTACGCCCCCCATCGAGGCGACGGCGGCAGCGGTTCCCCCCACTGCCTGCAGGAAGCGTCGTCGGTCCACCGTACTGTCGCGTGCAGACATGCAGCATAAATATCACCGAACCGTAACAAAACTGTTGTGGAGCAGATAACTCGGATTCGTTATTGATTTAATCCGTCACGGAGTACAACCATGCCCAACCCGCATCCAAACGGAGCAAAGCGGTGCAGGCAGCCTGCAAGTCGGCTACGAACCGGCTCGTAACTCGCGAGAGACCGGCTGGTTCGACGGACCGAGAATATCGTATTCGGAATCCGAGTGTTTCACTCGCCGTCGTCGAACAGGTGACAGGCCGCCGGGTGGGAGCCCGCGCCAAGCGACGGGTCGCGGCGCTCGCAGACGCTCTCGAACGTCTCGCGGAGTCGGTCGGCCGCGGCCTCCCAGTCGCCCGCCGCGAGGTCGGCGAAGGACCGCTCGACGGCGTCGCGGGCCGCGCCCCGCAGGTCGTGGGTGAAAAAGCGCTCGGCCATCGCCGCGGCGAACGCGTCGTCGGTCGGACCGCCCCCATCGGCGGCGGTCGCCCGGACCGCCGTCGGCTCGCGGTCGAGTGCCTCCTCCCGCACCGCCTCGAGGTTGATGTTCCGGTTCTCGACGCGCTGGCGGTAGTCCATCACCTCGCGGTAGGCGGCCTGCTCGACGTCGAGGTCCGCGGGCGGGATGACCGACGGACAGCGCGTCCGGAAATGACAGCCAGACGGCGGGTCGATGGGCGAGGGTACGTCGCCCTTGAGGATGACGCGGTCGTCGGTGTCCGCGCGCGGGTCCGGTTCGGGGATGGCCGAGAGCAGCGCCCGGGTGTAGGGGTGCTGGGGGTTCTCGAACAGCTCCGCTGTCTCGGCCACCTCGACGAGTTCGCCGAGGTACATCACGGCGACGCGGTCGGAGATGTGCCGCACCACCGAGAGGTCGTGGGCGATGAACAGGTAGGTCAGCCCGAACTCCTCCTGGAGGTCCTCCAGGAGGTTGAGTATCTGGGCCTGCACCGAGACGTCGAGCGCGGAGACGGGTTCGTCGGCCACGATGAACTCCGGGTCGACGGCGAGCGCCCGGGCGATGCCGACGCGCTGGCGCTGGCCGCCCGATATCTCGTGGGGGTAGCGGTCGTACTGGGCCGGCTCCAGCCCGACTGACTCCATGAGCTCCTCGACACGCTCGCGGCGGTGGCCCTTCGCCAGGCCGTGGATCTTCAGCGGCTCCGTGATGATCTGCCCGACCGTCATCCGCGGGTCGAGGCTGGAGAGGGGGTCCTGGAAGATCATCTGCATCTCCTTTCTGGCCTCGCGGAGGCCGTCCTCGTCGAGGTCGCCGAGGTCCTGGCCCGCGAAGACGACCGTGCCCTCGGTCGGCGGGTCCAGGTGGAGGATGGCCCGCCCCGCGGTCGACTTGCCGCAGCCGGACTCGCCGACCAGCCCCAGGGTCTCCCCCTCGTAGACCTCGAAGGAGACGCCGTCGACGGCCTTCACGCTCTCGTCCGCCGCGCCGAGCCACCGGTCGAGCACGCCGTCGGCCCGCGAGAAGTGCTTTCGCATCCCCTCGACCGTGACGAGTGCGTCGCCGACGTCGTGGCCCTCGACGGTGACACCCTCGTCGGTGCCGTACTCCGTGGTGTCGAAGTCGGGGAGGATGCACTTCGAGCGGTGGTCCGGCCCGTGGTCGAGGAACGGGATGGCTCCCTCGCGGCACTCCTCTTTCGCCCACGGGCACCGGTCGGCGAAGTGACAGCCCTGGGGGAGGTCGATGAGGTCCGGGACGTTGCCCTCGATGGGGGTGAGCCGCTGTTTGTCCTCGGTCGGGATGGACTCGAGGAGCGTGTAGGTGTAGGGGTGCGAGGGGTCGTGGAAGATCTCGTCGACCGGCCCCTCCTCGACGATCTCGCCCGCGTACATCACGGCCACCCGGTCGCAGGTCTCGGCGACGACCCCGAGGTCGTGGGTGATGAAGAGCACCGACATCCCGAACTCGTCCTGGAGCTCGTTTATCAGGTCGAGGATCTGGGCCTGGATGGTCACGTCGAGGGCGGTCGTCGGCTCGTCCGCGATGAGCAGCTGGGGTCGGCACGCCAGCGCGATGGCGATGAGCACGCGCTGGCGCATCCCGCCGGAGAACTCGTGGGGGTACTCGTCTATCCTCGTGGCCGGCTCGGAGATGCCCACCTCGGAGAGGATCGAAAGGGTGTCCTCGAGGATCTGCTGGTCGAGGTCACCCCCGCCGATCGACGGCAGGATCTCGCGGGTGGCGTTGAGCCAGGAGTCCCGGCGCTGGCCGCCGTACTGGTGGAGCCGCAGGCTCTCGGCGATCTGCTCGCCGACGGTGAGCGCCGGGTTGAGCGAGGTCATGGGGTCCTGGAAGATCATGCTGATCTCGCCGCCCCGCACGTCGCGCATCGCGGACTCCGGGGCCGCCGTCAGGTCGACGGTGCCCTCGCTACGGTCGACGAAGTCGGCCCTGTACTCGTCGGCGAACGACTCGGCGAGCGTCGGGTCGTGGAACGTGACCTCGCCGCCGGCGATCCGCCCGGGGTCGTCGATGAGCCGCATGATGGAGAGCGCCGTCACGCTCTTGCCCGACCCAGACTCGCCGACGAGCCCGACGGTCTCGCCCTCGCGGATGGAGAGGTCGATGCCGTCGACGGCCTTCACGGAACCGCGCTCGGTGTTGAACTGCGTTCGCAGACCGGAGATGGACAGTAAGTCCGTCACTGGATAGATTTGGGGGCGGACCGGGGAAATACCTTCTGTCCAACTGGATTCGCCGCGAAGCCGAAAGGGAACGCTACCCGATGCCAACGCTTTTGCGTTCGCCCCCGTCCACTTGACACATGAGCGATCCAGACGACGGTGGCGACGGCGAGCCGGACGCCCGGACCGCCGAGCGCACGCCGAACGTCCTGGCGATGGCGTTCTGGGACGACGTCGTCGCCGACATGGAGGCGACGGCCGACGAGTACGAGTCCGACGGCTGGGAGACCGCACAGCTCCACCCCGGCGACGTGACGGTGCTCCCCGGCGAGACGCCGGACGGCGAGGAGACCGCACACTGGGGGCTCGACGTGCTCGTCCCGGACAACGAGTTCGACGACCTCGCGGCGCTGTTCGACCGCGGCGTCTCCTTCGACGCCTGCCAGGTGTTCAAGGGCGACGCGGGCGGCGTGGTGTTCCTCGTGGTGGCGATGGAGGACTCGGCCGCCGAGGTGGCGGTGCTCTACCCCGTCTACTACCGGCACCCCGACCCAGACACGACGGCGTTGTTCGAGCGCGCCGACGAGGCCGGCGCCCTCTTCTCCTACCTGCGCCGGCTGGGCGGCGAGTACGTCGAACTCCGGCACGACGACCCGACGCTGTTCGAGCCGCCCGCGGTCGACGAGGAGTGACCCCGACGAGGTCGCCACGCCGGCGAAACGCCCCCGTCTCAGTCGTGGGCCGCGAACTCGTGGCCGCAGCTCGGACAGACTGTCCCCTCGTGGCGGAGCTCGTCGCTCGACCGGCGGACCTCGCGCATCACGCTGGAGATGCGCTCCTCGGCCTCGAGCTCGTCGGCGACGGCGAGGTCGATGCCCTCGACCTCGAGGAGGAACTTCGCGACCTCCGTGGCCTCGTACATCACCTCGTCCAGCTCGTCGGCGGTGAAGAAATCGCACATCGCCCCATAGAGGAACGTCGCGCCCGCCTTCCGGACCTTCTGCTCGAAGGCCGAGCGGGCCTGGTTGACCGCCTGCGGGGTGTAGGTGTCGGTCATGAACGGCACGAGGACGGGCAGGTTCTCGCCGATCTTGGTCATCTCGACGCCGGTCTCGGTCCTGAAATCCGAGCAGAGCCGGGCGAGCGCCCACTCGCGGGCGGTTATGTACGTCCGGTCGCGCAGGAACTGGTTGACGCGCTCGTACTGCGCGCCGTTCATCTTCTTGAACCGGTCGTACTTGCGCACGTCCGGCGGGAGGTCGGCGTCGGGGCCGGCGTCGGGGGCGTCGGGGGCCTCGTCGGTGTCTACGTCAGTCGCCTCGTCGGTGTCTACGTCAGTCGCCTCGTCGGCGTCGACTTCGACGTCCACGTCTCCCTCGACGTCCGAGTCGCCCTCGGCATCTGCCCCCGCTTCCGCAGGAGCGTCCGCCGTCACGTCCACGTCCTCGGCTGCATCAGCCCCGACCTCGGAGTCAGCTGCGTCCGCATTCACCTCGGTCTCGCCCAGGTCAGTTCCCCCTCCGGTCTCGCCCGGGTCCGTTCCCGCTTCGACCTGGCCTACGCCCTGCTCCGTGGACTCTACGGCTTCCAGTCGATTCACGGCCTTGCCGACGTCGACCGCCCTCCCGGCGTCGACCGCGTCGTTGGGAGCCGAATCCGAGTCGGGCTGGCCGTCGGTCGGCGCGTCCGTCGCGTCGGGGACAGCCGACTCCTCGGGCTCGTCCCGGGACTCGTCGGGAGCGGCCGGCTCACCGGAGGCGTCGGGGTCGTCCTCGGGTTCGGTCTCCGGCGCGTCCGACGGCGGAGCGTCGTCTGTCATTGCCGGGGCTTGCCAACGAGAGTGCAAAAGCGTGTCGGGCACGAGACCGGTCGACGCGGCGGTCCGGGGAGGTCACAACGCTTTTTGCCGGTCCCGCCGAGCGTCGACCATGAAGGTGCTTCTGGGCATCGGGGGGAGCGAGGACTCCTTCCGGGCGCTCTCCCAGACCGTCGAGCGGGCGGTCGCCGCCGGGGACGAGCTGACGGTCGGCATCGTCGAGAACCCCGAGACGGCACAGACCCCCGACGAGATCGCGGCGGCGGTGGAAGAGCGGCTGGCCGCGGCGGGCCTGGACGCCGAGGTGCGCCAGATTCCGGGCGACCCGGGGGCCGAACTCGTCCGCATCGCGGAGGACGAGGGGTTCGACAGCATCGTCCTCGGCGGCGGGGAGCGCTCGCCGATGGGGAAGATCCGTCTCGGGCACATCGCCGAGTTCGTCCTGCTGAACTCCCGCGTGACCGTCACCCTGGTACGATGAGCGAGCGACCGTACCCCGACGAGCCGGCAGGACCGTTCCCGACGCCGCCGCGGACGTTCACCGACGGGGAGGGGCGGGAGATAACGATACGGGTCCACGAGGGGCGGAACGGGGCGGCAGACGACGCGTTCGACGCGCTGGTCAGGATGTACGTGGACTTCGACCCCGCCGACCGCGCCCAGGGCATCCCGCCCATCGGCGAGCGACGGGTCCGGGACTGGCTCGACGTGCTCATGGGGGGCTTCAACGTAATCGCCTGGCACGACGACCGGGCCGTCGGCCACGCGACGCTGGTGCCCGACGGGGCGGTCTACGAGCTCGCCATCTTCGTCCACCAGGACTACCAGCACGCCGGCGTCGGGACCGAGCTCATCCGCCTCCTGCTCGGCTACGGCGCGTCCGAGGGCGTCGAGCGGGTCTGGCTCACCGTGGAGCGCTGGAACCAGCCCGCGGTCTCCCTGTACCACTCGCAGGGCTTCGAGACGACCGAGGCCGAGAGCTTCGAGCTCGAGATGTCGCTCAGCCTGGACCAGTCGTCGGTCGAGTCGTAGCGGAGGGGCGGCGGCGGGCGACCGTCCCGTACGTTGCCAACGGCTGGGGGACGACGACCGCTCAGACCTGGGCGTCGTCGGGGACGACGTACCGGAGCTGCTCGTAGGGGACGTAGCCCGTCGTGGCCCGGTTGCCGCGGTCGTCGAGCTGCTGGATCCAGATGCCGTTCTTGCCCTCCTCGACCTCGGAGACGCCGGCGATGACGCGGTCGTCTTCGCAGATGACCTGCATAATTCCCCATCCCGGCAAGGGGTGAAAAAGCTATCTCGCTGGGTTGGCGACAACGACGGCAGCGGATAGCGCCCCGTCAGACCGATAGCACGGGCTGGCTCGCGTAGAGCAGGACGTACTCGGCGGCCTTCTCCAGTACGAGGCTCTTCTCGCCGTTCGCCGACGGCCGCGGGACGACCACGAAGTCGGCGTGGACCTCCTCGGCGCAGTCGAGGATGACGCTTCCGGGGTGCTGGGTCTTCCGGCGCGTCGAGAAGCCGAAGGCCATCGAGGTCTTGAACGGGACCCCCTGCTGGGCGGCGAGTTCGCGGAGGTCGCGGACGAACGCCCGGTTCCGCTCGGCGACGGCCCCCGCGTCGAGGTCCCCCGCCTCGATGCCCCTGGCGACGCTCTCGCCGAGCACGTAGAGGGCGTGGACCCGCGCGTCGTAGCGCTCGGCGATGGCGAGCGCGTACTCGACCGCGGTCGCGGACTCGTCGCTCCCGTCCACCGGGGCGAGCACCGTGTCCACCGTCAGTCCGGTCATGGGGAACCCTGGGCGGGCCGGGGTGAAAAACCCTCCGAGGAGGGGGCGTTGGGCGAGCCGGCCGCCGCGTCACCCCACGCGGTCGCACCCGAGACGGAGAGCGACCGGCTTTAAGACCCGCGCCGCGGAATCCCCGGGTATGTTCGAGACGGTTGTCATCGCAACGGACGGCTCCCGGAGCGTCGAGCGTGCCGTGACCGTCGCCCTCGACCTCGCCGAGCGGTTCGACGCCTCGGTCCACGCCCTCTACGTCGTCGACGCCGGGGAGGTGGAGTCCTCGCCAGACGCGCTCCGCGACCAGTTCCGCGAGGCGCTCGAACGCCGTGGCCACGAGTCCGTCGACGAGGTCGCCAGACGGGCCGGCGGCGGCGTGACGACGGCGGTCCGCGAGGGGCGGCCCGCCGCGGAGATTGGGAAGTACGCCCGCGAGGTGGACGCGGACGTCGTCGCCACGGGCACCCGCGGTCGCCACGGCGAGAACCGCTTTCTCATCGGGAGCGTCGCCGAGCGCGTCGTCCGCACCTGCCCGGTGCCCGTGCTGACCGTCCGCCAGCTCGAAGCCGGGACCTGACCGGAGTGTGGCGACAGGGGCCCGACCGACTGTCCCAGGTTGTAATCGTTTGTAAGTCATTGTAAGTCACTCGCTGCCCCGACTTCGGGGGGCGAGCGGCCGGACGCCCCCGATGCCGCTCTCGCCCACCGGCAGGCGGCGAACACCGTCTGTCGAACGCCAATCGGGAGGTCTTTGGGCGGTCGCCCCATTGACCGGGTATGAAACGCTGGGTCATCGAGGGCGAGGGCCTCCCGCTGGAGCGGAAGTCGCTGATACCGGGCGAGGGCTTTTTCGTCCCGGACGACGTCTCGCGGGAGCAGCGGGACCTGGAGGTGCGCGAGCGCGCCGAGGGGGCGTCGGTCGTCGTCGTCGCCGACCCGGACGCAGACGGCCTGGCGTGCGTCGCCATCGTCCGCGAGGCCTACGGCGAGGGCGCGCTGATCCCGGCCGGGCCCCACGACCTGGACGAGGGCATCCGCCGCGCCGCCGAGTTCGGCGAGGAAGGGGCGCGGGTGTTCGTCTGCGACCTCTGCCCGGACTCGACCGACGACTTCGCCGACCTCGGGGCGCTCGTCGAGCGGGCGAGCGAGGTGCGCTGGTTCGACCACCACCAGTGGGAGCCGGCGCTGGCCGACGCCGTCCGGGCGACCGGGACCGACCTCGTCGTCGGCGACTCCGAGGAGGAGTGCACCGCCGACGTGGCCGTTCGGTCCATCGACGAACCGCTCCCGGACCGCCTCGTCGAACTCGCGGCGGTCACCCGCGACCACGACCTCTGGCTCCGCGAGGACCCCCGGAGCGCCGACCTCGCGGACTTCGCCTACTGGAGCGACGACGAGGAGTACGTCGAGACCGTCCAGGCCCACGGCGCGGACCTGCCCGAGGAGGTCCAGACGTTCCTCGCCGAGCAGCGCGTCGAGAAGGAGGCGCTCATCGAGCGGGCCGTCGACCGGGTCGAGACCCACGAGGTCGGCGAGTGGACCGTCGCCGTCACCTACGGCCGGTGCTCGCAGAACGAGGTTGCCGAGGCGTTCCGCGAGCAGGGTGCAGACGCCTCCGTCGTCGTCAAGCCCGCCGGGAGCGCCTCCATCAGGGGGACCGACGCCTTCGAGCGGTGCCACGAGGTCGCCCGCCAGGTCAACGGTGGGGGCCACCCGAAGGCCGCGGGCTGCAAGCCCGACGTCTACGACGACATGCTCGATTACGCCCACCACTGGACGACCCAGGGTGCGGTCGCCAAGCGCGAGATACTCCGCGCCTTCGAGACGCTCGCCGCCGAGGAAGCGGCGGTCGGCGAGGAGTAGCTGGCGGCGTGGGGTCCGTGTGCTCCCGTCGCGAGCGCCTGGTTCACGTGGTCCCAACCCAGAGGAAGAGCGCGCCGAACACGACGGCGAAGGCGGCGGCGTAGCCGAACACGGCTCCGGCCCCGTGGCGGGTGACCGCCAGGAAGCCGGCCCCGACTGCGAGCGCCAGCGTCCCGAGCCCGATGCCGACGAGGACGGTTCGGACCTGGCGAGAGAGACCGTCGTCGCTCTCGGTCTCGGTGCGGACGCCCGCCCGGAGCGCGGGGGCGAGTTCCGCCCAGACCGGCCGTGGCACGGCGACGAACCGCGGGACGCCGGTGGCGGTACCCCGACCGTACGAGAGCCAGGCGAGGACGACAGCCCCCAGCCTGGCGCGCCGGACACCTTGGAGGTCGGCGAGCGCCACCTCCCGGCCGTTCACCGTCAGCGTCCCGGCGTCCGGGTCGGCCGCGCCCTCGGTCGTGAGCGCGGCGACGACCGGGAGGAGGACGAGGACGCCGACGACGAAGACCGCGATGGGCAGCCAGGGCGCGACCAGTCCGGATGCGACGAGTACCACGCCAGCCGCCACCGAGGCGAGCGCGAGGCGGCGGGCGGAGAGCATCACGAGTGGGCTGTCGGCCGGCAGTGGCGGCCGCTGGGCCGGGTCGGTCAGCATCGGCGCGAGGTAGAGCAGCGAGTAGGGTCCGCCTACGAGCAGGAGGAGACCGACCAGCGCGAGCGCGGCCAGGTTCCCGGCGACCGCCAGGCCGACCACGAGCGCCACGCCCCCGACGACGGCAATCACCGCCAGGCCGCCGAGGAGACCGAAGCCCGCGTACGTGGCGGCGCGGACGAACCGGGACGTGGCGGCGGTGTAGGCCCACTCGATTCTGTCGGCCATTGTCCACAGTAGCGCGGATGCCTGCATAAGTCGTCGGGAGGTCACGCTCGGGTGACCCGCGTTCGGCGAGCCTACCGCCCGGCCAGGAACGCCTCGCAGTCCTCGCGGGTCGGGAGCCCGCCGCGCGCGCCCCGGCCCGTGCAGTTCATCGCGGCGACGGCGGCGGCGAAGCGGGCGGACTCGCCAGCCTCGCGACCGTCGAGCAGCCAGGCGTCGAGCAGTCCGGCGGCGTAGGCGTCGCCCGCGCCGGTCGTGTCCACCGCGTCGACGCCGAAGGCCTCGACGGGACGAATCGCCTCGCCGTCGAGAACGACCGCGCCCGCGGGGCCCCGCGTGATGGCGGCCCGACCGACGCCCCGCTCCCGGAGGACGGCCGCCGCCTCGCGTGGGCCGACGCCGAGATACGCCCGCGCGGCGACCGCGTTGGCGACGAACAGGTCGAACGCGGACAGGGCGTCGTCGAGCGTCTCGCGCGTGACGCCGCGCCCGACGAGTTCGTCGATGGGACCGGCGAGGTCGAACGCGAGCGGTGGACAGTCGCCGGCCCGTCGAGTCGCGGCGAGGTCGGCGACGACCGGGTCGGGCGCGTAGGCGCTGGTGAAGGCGGCGTCCGCGGCACCGACGTAGTCGAGCGCGGCGGCGTCCAGGCGGAGGGTCGGGACGCTCTCGCCGCCGGCGACGAGCATGCGCTCGCCGTCGGGGGCCGAGAGCACCAGGCAGTAGGAGGAGGGCTCGTCGCCGCGCTGGACGTGGGTCACCTCGATGCCGTGCGACTGCAGGTCGGCGAGCACCCCGTCGCCGGCGGCGTCGGACCCGACGCGCGAGACGACGCCTGCCTCGCGGCCGAGCAGCGAGAGCGCCGTCGCCACGTTCGCCGCGGTGCCGCCGGCGGCCTCGTACTCGTCGCGGACGAACGCGCCGCCGTCGGGTTCGGGGAGGTTGGTGAGCGCGTAGTGGTGGTCGACGAGGGCACTCCCGACCGCGACGACCCGGGCCATCAGCGGTCGGCTCCGGGCTCGTCGTCGTCGCGGTCGCCGGCTCCGTCGCTCCCGGCGTCCCGACCCGCATCCGCCCGCTCGCCGACGACCCACCGGTCCGAGTAGGCGTGGCCGCAGGCGCAGTAGGCGTAGGCGTGGACCACGTCGCCCTCGGCGTAGATGCCGCCGGCGGCCTCGTTTCGCTCCTCGGCGAACGCGAAGACGAACTCGGGGCGGTGGGACTGCGGCCCGCCGGCCGCGTTCGGGCAGTCGCCGCCGGCCAGGTTCGCGGTGACGGTCCCGGGGCTGTCCATCGCGCTCCCGGCGAACGCCATGGCGTCGACGCCGGTGAGGCGTTTGAACACCGACCGGCCACGCTCGCCGTCGACCACCAGGACGAGTCCACCGTCGTGCGCCCGGTCGTCGGTCGGGTCGACGCGCTCGCCGTGCGCGTCGAGCGCGTCGAGGTCGTCGACGAACGAATCGGAGAGAAACAGTGCTACGTCGTCCGGGCGCTCGCCGGCGAGGAACGCGTCGAGCGCGGCCATCGGGTCGGGGGGTTACTCGTCGTCCTCGCCGCCCTCGCCGAGGACCTCCTCGACGCTGGTCTCGCCGCGCTCGGCGACGGTGACGTTGATCTGGGCGACGTCGTCGCTCATCTCGCGGCCGCGGACGCTGACGCGCTTGCGCTCGCCGTCGCGGCTCGGCTTGAAGCCGACGCCGCCCTCGAGCAGCACGTCCTTGAGCCCGGGACCGCTCACGTCCTCGCGCATCGGCCGCCCGGCGTTGTCGGAGCCGCCGGTGATCCGCACGGTGTAGCCGTCGAGCCCGACGGCGCTCCCGTCGACCTCGTCGCCGATCTCGCGACCGACGAACCGGTTCGCGTCCTGTCCACCGACTTCGACCTGGTAGGAGTGGCCCGTCTCGGCGTCCGAGACGACGACCTGGAAGTCTGCCATAGGGGTGAGAACACGGTGGACCGTCAAAAGGCCAGTGATTTCGCGTGCGGACGGTTCGGCCGTCGCTGGTGGGCTCACCGGCCGTTCTCCGACGCGCGAGCGGTCGCCGCTCCCCGACCGTTCTGCCGCCGAGCAGGAGCGGCCCGTCGCGCAGTCGACCCGCCGGCGGTCACGGGACCGCCGTGCACTCCGGCCCGGACCGACACACTCCGGACAGGGACACTCAAGTCGGGGCGACGCCTACTCCCGCCGAATGAACCGCGAGGTCCTGATGCTCCTGCTGGGTCAGGCGTTCGGCAGCACGGAGGAGAAGCGACGCGTCGTGGCGCGGGCGGCGGGCGACCTCGCCGACTCCGGGCGCTACCGCGCCGACAAGGGGATCGCGGTGACCCCGCAGATCGTCGTCGAGAACGTCTCCGACGCCCCGGACGACATGGACCTCGTCGAGCGCTGGAACTGGTGGATGGTCGCCCTCGACGTGGCCCACGGCGGCTACGAGGAGTTCACCATCCGCCGAGGACGCGAGGAGCGGTGACGGCAGAGCATCCGATGGCGGGACAATAAAGCGCGACAGCCCCACCGAACTCGCTCGCGCCGCCGGTGCCTACCCGTCGAGTGGGCGGCCGAACCGCCCGCGGAAGGCGACCGCCGAGACCGGTTCGCGACGTTTCCGCCCCCGACCGCGGCCGGCCGGGTAGCCGAAGCCCACCACGGCCGTCACGTCGAGGGCCTCGGGAATCGCGAGGAACTCGCGCATTCCCGACTCGTCGAAGCCCGTGTAGATGCAGGAGCCGACGCCCGCGTCGAACGCCGCGAACTGCATGTGCGTGACGGCGCGGCCCGCGTCGATGTCGGCGAACAGGTAGGACGGGTCGGTGCAGACGACGACGGCGAACGCGGCGTCGGCCACCCACGAGCCGGTCGTGCTCAGGGCGGCGAGCTCGCGGACGTCAGCAGGGTCGTCCACGAGCAGGAACCGCCAGTGCTGGGCGTTCCGCCCGCTCGGCGCGAGCCTGGCGGCCTCGAGGACGGCGCGCTCGACCGCGTCGTCGACCGGCTCGTCGGCGTACTCGCGGACCTCCAGGCGACGTTCGATGGCCTCGTTCAGGTCCATGTCGCCCGTGACGCGACGGAGACGGGAGTCGTTTGCGGCGGTGGCGGGGGTGAGGTGACGTTCGCGGGGACCAGGACGGCCGGAAACCCGCCGAGCGCCGGATTGTAAGTGATTGTGATCCTATGTACGTCATTGTAAGCCGGCTACGTCGGCGAGTTTCGGTCAGTTCGCCTGCTCGCGGAGTCGTCGCCTGGACCGCCGGCCCGACCGTCCCGTGGGCGGCTCGGTCGGCCGGCTGGCCCTTCCCGGGGCCGTCCAGCGACCGGCCCGCAACCGTCGCTCAGTCGGCCGGACTCGCTGTCTCAGCGCCGTCGCTCAGTCGGCCGGGCTGGCCGTCTCGGTGCCGGCCCGGACCGGCTCGGCGAACCAGACCAGGGCGACCGCGCTGACGATGAACGTCGCGCCGAGGGCCGCCACCGCGAGCATCGTCGTCGTGTGGTCGGCGACGACGCCGCTGGCGATGCGGAAGGGGATGCCCGCGACCGCGCGGAGCATCGACGCCACGCTCAGCACCGTCGCCCGCCCGACAGAGTCGATGCGGTCGTTCATGTACCGGCTCGACACCGGCCAGACGAGCGTGAACCCGCCCTTCATCACGAAGAACATCGGGAACGCGAGCAGCGGGACCAGCGGCGGGAGCAGGTAGAGGAAGGCGATGCCCAGCGGGATGAGTACCAGCGTGCTCCGGACGCCGAAGCGGTCCTCGACGTCGCCCGCGTAGTCGCTGACGACCGCCGAGATGGCCGTGAACGCGGCGTAGAGCACGCCGAGCGTCGCGGCCTCGGCGATGCCCCACGAGTTCAGCGTCGGCCCGATGCTCGTCCGGAGCGCGTCGCGGGCGATGGGCTGGATGTACATGTCGGCGGTCATGAGCGCACCGCCGAACAGCGCCATGTAGACGATGAACCAGCGCATCGACGGCTTCGAGAGCTGCTCGCGGATGAGCGGGAGCGCCGTCACGATTGTGAGGTCGTCGCCGGGGTCGGACGCGTTCGAGTCGGTGGACCTGTCGTCGGACGGGCCAGTCTCCGCCGCAGGAGGAGTGGGTCCGTCGGTGGCAGAAGCGGTTCCCTCGGCAGAGGCTCGGGGTCCCTCGACAGGACCGTCGGCGGCGTCGGCCGTTCCGGACGGGACGGGCCTGTCGGCGTACTGGGCGTTCTTCGGGAGCGCGAGCACCAGCGCGAGGTTCACGACGCCGAGTGCGACGCCGGCGACGAACGGGTAGTAGACGTTCATCGTGTAGAGCAGACCGCCGGCGACCATCGACGCGGCGCCCACCCACTTGCTGATGGCGCCCGCGCGGCCGGCGACGTGGGTGTACTCCCCGGAGATGTCGTGCTCCTCGAGCGTGTCGTAGAGCCAGGCGCTCGCACTCCCCGAAACGAACGTGCCACCGAGCGAGAGTGCGACGAACGTGAACGTGAAGCCCACGAAGTCGGTCGCCACGAGGTAGCTCGCGTTCGAGACGAGAAAGAGGACCGACGCGATGGCCAGGCTGTTCCGCCGCCCGACGCGGTCGCCGATGTAGCCCGTCGGCACCTCGCCGGTGACGACGACGATGGACTGGATGCTGGCGATGGCCCCGATCTGGGTGAACGTCAGGTGGTTGTGCAGCAAGAAGAGCGTGTAGATGGGGTAGTGAAAGCCGGAGTGGCTCGTCGCCCGGTAGAGGTAGTACCGCAGGACGACTGCCGGACGGTCTGAAGCACGCATGGAGGGCGGTAGTTCAACCAGCCACGTCGGTCCTCTTGAATCTACTTGAACCGTGCGAGGGAGTCACAAAACGGTGCGGAACGGGCCGCCATCGGCCCCGTCGCAGTCCCAGGGCGACCGGGGAACTCCTAGTCGGGGTTGACCACGGCCCGGCAGCCGGGACACTCCGCGTACGCGGCGGGACCGTCGCGCCGCTCGTACTCGATGAGGACGTTCGTGCGGGGAATCTGGCTGCCGCAGTCGGGACAGGCTCCGAGGTGTGTGGCGTCGACGCTCATTGGTGTGGGTGAATGGGGAATGTGTGACACCGAGGACGGTCGGTCTCGTCCTCTACGTCACTCTACCGTCCCCCACCCCATATAGTCGAGCCAACCGGGGTGAAAGTGAAACTGAACGCTGGCCGCGACGTCGCCCGAGAAAGGCCCCCCCCTCAGGCGAACGACGACCGGCGCGACGAGGTGGCGTGGGGTCTGTCTAACGTGATCGGCGGGGCATCGACGGCAGTTACTCGGAGCCGCCGCTCCCCGAGTCGTCGGCCGCCTGGTCGTCTGCGGCCCCGACGCCGTTCGAGCCCTCGTCGCCCGTCGAGTCGCTGGTCGTCGGCTCGTCGGCCGAGCTACTGCTCGACGTGTCGTCGGCCGCGGTGTCGCCGTTCGACGCGTCTTCGGTTGCGGCGTCCTCGGTTGCGGCATCGTCCGCCGTCGCGTCCTCGTCGCCGTCCGCTGCCGCGTCACTGCTCGCCGAGCCGTCGGCGGCCGGGTCCTCTGCGCTCCCGTCGGCTTCGCCCTCCGCGCCGCCCCGGCCCGCGTCACCGGCCTCTGCGCCGTCCCCGCTCGCGCGGCCCGCCTCCGCACCGTCTTGGGACGAGGCGGTCTCCACGATGTCGGCCCGGTAGACGTAGTGGACGCTGTCGTGGGGGGCGAACGCGACGACGTCCCCGCCGTCCACGAACTCGATGCCACCGTCGGTCTCCCGGAAGTCGGTGCAGTCGAGCGTGCTGCCGTCGGTGAACTCCGCGACGAACATCGCTCGATGCTCGCCGCCGGAACGGGATAAACCGGCGAGAACGGGTAGGCGACTGGACCGTCGAGCGGCAGAGTGGGCGGAATGGGCGGAACCGGCGGAACCGCTGGATGGTGCACCCGTCAGACGCTCAGAACTTCCGGTGGAGTTCGGTACTCCCGGCAGGGACCCGGAACCGGGCGAGCCGCCGTCGGTCGGCGTCGTCGGCGTCCACAGTCTTGTCGACGGCGTACGTGGTGAACGTACAGTCCTCGCGGGTGAACGTCGCGACCGAGTAGCCCCAGTCGTGGCTGTCGAAAAAGGAGAGGTGTGGGTTCATGGCGCGGACCGCACCCGACAGGAGCGGGCGGGTGAGCCGGCGGAGGAGCCCGCGGTCCACGGACGCCGCCTCCGCGAGGTTGACACTCGTGACGGCGGGCGTCATGAACTCGACGCCGACGGGCGTGCCGTCTTCGGCGTGCTGGCGACCGGCCAGCGCGGTGTGCATGTCGCCGGTGAGGGTCACGGCGTTCTCCGCGGCCCCGAGCGCCTCGAACACCCGCTCGCGCTCGACCGGGTAGCCGTCCCAGGCGTCCAGGTTCGGCGTGAGGGACGCCGGGCCGACGCCCACCCGGAACGGCATCGAGAGCACCTCGTTCGCCCACGCGGTCCACCGGCTGTCGGCCGACCCGACGGCGTCGAGGAACCACTCGAGCTGGGCGTCGCCGAGCATCGTACGGTCGGAATCCCGGCGCTCCGGGCAGCCCGGGGAGAGCCCGGTGGTGCTGCCGTCGCTGCACGGCGGTGAACACCGGTAGAGGCGCTCGTCGGTCAGGAGGAGCGTCACGAGGTCCCCGAACTGGAGCTCGCGGTAGAGCCGGAAGGCGTCGTGGAGGTGCGCGGCGTCGGGGTCGTACTCGACGCGCGACGGCGTGAACTCCCACCACGCCTGGATGCCGTCGGCGGTGAGCCGGCGCACGAACGCGTGGTCGTCGCCGCGCGGGTGGTCCGGGGCCGCCGGCGCGTCCGCCTCGTAGTCCCAGTAGCGGTTGTTGGCGACCGTGTGGTCGTCCCACGTGCGGACGAACGTGTGGCGCTCGTGGGCGGCCTGGAGGAAGCGGTCGGCGTGGTAGGTGCGGTAGAGCTCGCGGAAGTCGGGGAGCGTCCACGCGAGGCCGTGGCCGCTCGGGAGCGAGAGGTCCCGGCCGGGGTACAGCGGGGCGCCCGGCGCCCGGAAGTGGTCGTCCCCGGCCTCGTAGATGTAGTCGCCGAGGTGGAGCACGAAGTCGACGTCCGCGGCCGCGACGTGGTGGAACGCGCCGAAGTAGCCGTTCTGGTAGTGCTGGCAGCTCACGACCGCAAAGCGCACGCGCTCGGGGCTGGCGTCCGGCACGGGCAGCGTGCGACAGCGGCCGACGCGACTGGCGACACCGTCGTAGACGAACTGGTAGTAGTACCGGCTGTCCGGGTCGAGCGACCCGTCGAGGTCCACCCGCACCGTGTGGTCGTGACGCGCGTCGACCTCGACGGCGGGAATCTCGACGCGCTCGACGATGGACTCGAACGCGGGGTCGTCGGCGACGGTGAGCGCCAGCGGCGTGCCGGCGTCGTGCGCGTCGGGAGCGACCCGCGTCCACAGGACGACGCCGGTCGGGGTCGGCCCGCCGCTGGCGACCGACTGCGGGAAGGTCGCGTCTGCGTCGGCCGACGGGTCCACGTCGACGGTTTCGACCGACGGGACGGCCGACGGTCGGACCGGTGGCCGGAGCTCGATCGAGAACGTCATTCGATCACCGGCCGGCCCAGCGCGTGCGGTCGATCGACACGGGGCGTCATCACCCGGAGTAGCCGCTCCCGGGGGATGAACCGGCAGGAACGGTCACGCGCCCGGAGAGTCGGCGGTGTGGGACCCGAAGGCGGGATTCCACGCGCGGCGTGGGACCCGTTTCGGGATTTCACGTAAAAACACCTGTACCCGTGGTCACGGAAGTATAAGTCCCTCCAACGTGACAGCGCACATATAGTGGTGCAGAGGGACGAGCGGACGACAGGTGGGGGGGGCCCGGGGGCAAACGCCGACGAGTCGGCCTTCGCCGACGCGCTGGTCGAGCTCACGGGGGAGCCGTGCAACCTGCTCGTCGTCGGGGCGGTGCCGCGGCACGCGACCGTCACGGCCTGCCGTCGGCTGTTCGGCGACCCGTCGGCGGACCGGTACCGGCTGCTCGTCTACACGCACGACGGCGACGTCGACGTCGGCGACCGACTGGGGGCGGGGCCGATGGGACCGTCGCCGGGGACCGCCTCGGTCGTCCGCCACCTGATCCCGTCCCGGAGCGTCGAGGCGGTCGCCGACCCCCATCCCGTGGAGACCTGCGTCGAGAGCGGCCGGCTGTCCGAGCTCGGGCGGACCGTCTCCGACCGGATACTCGAGTTCACGCGGTCGACGGACGACCGTTCGAGCCGGGAGATACGGGTCTGCTTCGACTCGCTCTCGGCGATCCTCGCCGAGTACGACACCGAGCCGGTGTTCAGGTTCGTCAACATGATGGTCGGGCAGATACACGACGTCGGCGGCGTCGGCCTGTTCCACCTCCCGTACCCGCGCGACTCGGAGGTGGTGGCACTGCTCGAACCGCTGTTCGACGGGCTCGTGGAGCTACGGGTCGTCGACGGCCAGATCCAGCAGCGCTGGCATCTCGCGGACCGGGCGGTCACGTCGGACTGGCAGCCCCTGGAGGACACCCAAAAAACGACGGACGGGTAGCGTGCGGTCCAGCGAGGCCACGCCGCCGGCAGTTCAGTCCGAGCCCGCGTTCGGGTTCCGGATGAACAGGTACCAGACGATGAATCCGACGACCAGGATGGCGAGGAGCGCCAGGAGGATCGTCTGCCACGAGATGGAGCTCCCGCTGGTCGTGGTGGTGGCCATGCTGAGCAGTGCGTTACTCGACGTGAGGGCGGTTGGGCTGGTCATTGCGACCGCAACCGACGCTTGGCCACGGTGGGGTATATACCGCGAATCCAGTCCACGTGGCTATCATGAACCGCCCGTCGAGCCGCCGGTTCGACGGTGAACCGGGGCGAGACGTGGGTCGACAGACGGGCGTGGAGTGCGGAAGGGCCGGAGGTCAGCGGAGAGGGGGTCGACCTGCCGGCGAGGCCGGCCCCACGTCGGCTCAGTCCGAGGACGACCCGGACTGGCCGAACAGCAGCCAGGCGACGACCACGATGACGACGGCGGCGATACCCACGATGATGATGGTCTCCCACGAGATGGAGCTCCCGCCGGTGGTAGTCGTCTGCGCGGCGACGACGTTCGAGAGTGCGGTGCTCGCTTCGGCTGGGGTCTGTGGCATCATTGCGACCACGAGTGGCGGTTCGGTCCAGCCGAGGATATACGGTGGACTGTCTCCACCCAGCTATCAGGTGCCACGGAACCGGCGGCCG
>Ga0209928_1000088_pt1 | contig 19323 bp, 21 predicted proteins | sample SalPonF2_B_D2_MG_FD_185727 | JGI IMG/M metagenome (GOLD analysis project Ga0209928, IMG submission 185727) | Salt pond soil microbial communities from South San Francisco under conditions of wetland restoration - Salt Pond MetaG SF2_B_D2_MG... ...
ATCTTTCTCAACAATTCTTTAATTTCTGTTTCTGTCTTACCATTCATTAAAAAGGCAATAGAATCTGTATCCCCATAAATAATATCATATCCTTTACCTTTAATTTTCTCAATTGTATCCTTATTAAATTTTCTAACAAAAGCTAAAATCGAAGAAGAAGACTCCCAAGAATAATATCTTGCTCCAAAAAAACCAATATCTCCCTTGGAATAATCTGGTTGTCTGCGTATCCACCGCGTAACTCCGATTAATCGTTTTGTCAAAAGTTCGATATCAAAACGCTGCTCATAATCCAGGTCTTCTTCCGGGGTCAGCAAATCAAATAGCAAAGTGGCAAAACGGTTAGCTACAAGAGTTCCAGCCACGAATCGATTGCGAGGACTCAGCCTGCTACTGCCGCTGCCGTGTGAAAAAATAATCAATCCCCTGGGACCTTCCGGCACGTTCAGATCTCCTTTAAGGATCACACCATTTGCAGGAATTTCCAATGGCTTTTTCATAATCACGATAGCATTTAAAATTAACTGTTATAAAATAATGATTAATTATTACTACTCTTGCTATAGGAGATTGACGTACTTATCTGTAGGTTTGGCTATTACGATTTTGCCAAATTCTAAGAGTTAATTTTCTGTTTTCAACCTTAATGCGGCTACCCTTATTTCATGGGAAAGACAAATAGGTGGTAATATTGTATCAACAATCAAGGCTACATTATCAATACCCTGCTATCTCATAATCATAAAGAAAAGGTTTTGGCTTGTTATTTGTTGTTTGAAGCCTGATATTTAGGCTCACATTTGCGCCCGTAGCTCAACTGGATAGAGCGTCTGGCTTCGGACCAGAAGGTTGAGGGTTCGAGTCCTTCCGGGCGTACTTGATAAAAGCCGTAAAGTGAAACATTAATTACTTTACGGCTTTTTCTATGTAGCCCTTTCCCAACACTGCTTAACAATTCTCCCAGTCAGCCACACAACGATAAGAAAAAGGCACACTTGTCTATAGCTCCCACTAGAAAATCCCCATTCATTATTACGGAATATATTACCCAAAGGATAACTTGCTATTAACCCGTGGCTACATATATTAATAAACAACAGATGGCTTCATTAAACATCGGGCAATCAAATATTTACTGGCATGGATAGCTTGAAGGGACAACATCACAACAGCTGGGGCAATGCCACTATAATATCAGTTTTTATAGTATTAGCCCTGTTTATGTTTGCAGCCACACATTACGGAACAAAAACACTTTCGGCTGTCCGGGCATATGTAGGAGGGGAAGATCAATGGACCAAAGACCAAAAAAAAGAAACGACATTACTTATCCGATACATCGATAATGAGCAGCCGGAATTATATGAACAGTTCCAGAAAGAACTGAAATTGCATAAAGCATTTAAAAGAGCCCGCCAAACGCTGATCTCCGACAATCCGGATTACAACTTGGCATCCCAAGAATTTCAGGCTGCCAAGATCAATCCTAATGATATTGACCTCCTGATATGGCTTGCTAAATTCCATTCTAATATATCATACCTGCAACAATCTTTTGAGATCTGGAGACAGGGAGACCGACATATTGCAAGGTTAGACAGTCTGGGGCACACCGTACATCGGGCCATTCAGGAAAATCGTTTAAATGACAAAACCCGAACCCAGTTTAAACAAGATATTTACGAGCTGGATCAAAGTTTAACCAAGCTGGAAAGTTCCTTTGCAGCAACTATGGGAAAGGGAGCCCGTTGGATTCGGGAGGTACTTTTCTGGTCTATTGTGGGATTAGGAATAATTATCATTATGACAGGCTATATTATTACGCAGCGTTTCTTTAGTAAGATAAATAGTCTGAACCATAAGCTGGCAGAAAGCAAAAATAAATTCCGCACGGTCCTTCAAAACTCCCGGGATATTGTTTATCAAATGGACTTTGAATCCGGAAACTATGAGTATATGAGTCCTGCCGTAAAAAATATACTGGGCTACTCACCGGATCAGATATTGGAACGGGGGGCAGAATTTATATTGGATCGTATTCATCCCGAAGATCGCAAGAGAATAGAACAAGAAATTGGGGAAATGAAAGGTAGGGGGGTTGAAGATCATTTTGCCGGTGAAACTGAGTATCGCATCAAAACAAAAGATGGAACCTATATCTGGGTTAATAATAAACGATCGCTGGTGAAGGATAGCAATGGTGATCCTATGGCCCTCGTAGGAACCGTGCGGGATATATCGACTCGCAAAAAACACGAAGTACAAACACAGAAATCCCTGAAAGAGAAGCAGACCCTATTGGAAGAAATTCACCATCGGGTAAAAAATAACCTGGCAGTGGTATCGAGCCTGCTTGAATTACAAAAAAATGAAGCCAGTGATGGAGTAAGGTCTATTCTGCAGGATACCCAGTCCCGGATTCATTCTATTGCCATGATCCATGAAAAGCTATATAAAACGGAAACGCTTTCGGAAATAGACATCAGGGAATATATCGGAGACTTTACCAAAATGATTGCGAATTCTTTTAATTCAGATCAAAAAGACATTACCATTACCAAAGAAGTTCAAAGCTTTACTCTGGATATAACCAAAGCCGTGCCCGTTGGATTGATTCTAAACGAGCTGCTCAATAACGCTTATAAACATGGATTTTCGGATGCTGAATCCGGGGAATTGCGTATAACCTTAAGAAAAGAAGATGAAGAGTCCGTGCTCCGCGTCGCTGATAACGGCAAGGGACTGCCCGACGATTTTAGCCTTACCGACCAACAGTCGCTGGGCATGACCCTAATCCAAACACTAACCAACCAGTTAGAAGGGGAATTGGAAATATTTTCGGAAAATGGTTGGACATCGTTTCAAGTTACTTTCCCCATAAGCTGAAAACAAGGGCAATTTTCTTTTTACTATATTTCTTGCATTTTAGATAAGGAGGCTTCATCATTTTTTAAAAGAGGTGCTTTTGGAAGTGACCCCTTGGGTTTTAAATAAACCTTGGTGATTTAATATTACTTGGGTGTTTGTTGTCCATATTTTAGAACGTGGCCGTGAATAAAAATAAATCTTATACCGAGTACGAAGACAAAAGAGTTAAGGAACTGCTTCGGCATAATATCCTTGATACGCCTGACGAAAAGGAGTTTGATGATCTCACGAAAGTAGCCGCCTATCTTTGCGATGTTCAGTATGCCCAAATTAATTTTTTGGACCACGATCGGCAGTGGTCAAAATCCTGCCACGGGTGGGACATAAAAGAAATACCCCGGGATAAAAGTATCTGTCATCATACCATCCAGCGAGATAAATATATGATTGTCAATGACCCCAGTGAGGATCCCCGCTTTAAGAATCTTGACTATGTAAAAGATAAGAGTATCCAATTTTATGCCGGGGTAGTATTAAAAAGTAATGGATACAACCTGGGAACCTTATGCGTATTTGGAGAGGAGCCCAAACAGCTTTCCAATAACCAGCTGGAGTCATTACAAACTCTGGGTAATGAGGTGGAGGCTCGGCTGGAACTTCGTCTCAAAAGAGAAGAGCTTATTGACGAACACAAACAATTGAAAAAGAGTGCTATATTTCTCCAGAATTCGACCGACATCAGGCTGATTCTGGATCCGGAAACCTTACATATCATCGACGTCAATGAAGAGGTAGAAGAACTGCTCGGCTACAAGGCCGAAGAGCTTCAGGGCACTACCTTGACTGATCACCTCCAGCAGCAAAAATTCATAACTGAGGTTAAGGAATGGGCCAAACACAAATTAGATCCGCAGTTTTCCTCAGAAACAATTATAAACACCCGGGCAAATAAGCCCCTATGGTTCCGGCTAACCATTACCGAAGAGTCGGGACAATACTATGTAACCGGGCGGAATATTACCCGGCGCAAACGATCTGAGCAGCGCTTTCTCCGGCAGGTAAAGCTTACCAAAAATATTATTCAACACCTGCCAGGTATTTTCTTCATCGTTGACACAGAGAGCCGTATAAGAAGCTGGAATAATAATTTGATTGACGTTGCGAAGCGGAGTCCCGAAGAAACCGAAAACTTGCTATATACAAACTTTATCGTCCCAAAAGATCACGATAAAGCCCAGAAATCGTTACAAAAAGTTTTCAAGGATGGCTATGCCCGTGCTGAACTCGACTTCCTTTCCAAAGACGGGAAGATTACCCCCATTCTTTTAGTCGGATTCCGTTATCAGAATGATGACGATACCTATGCCACGGGTATAGGTATCGATATCAGTGATGAAAAGCAGGCCATTGAAGAACTGGAACAGAAAGAGCAGAAACTGAAAGAAGCTCAGCGTATCGGTAAAATAGGTAGCTGGACCTGGCACATTCCCACAAATGAGCTCCACTGGTCGGACGAAGTTTATGAGTTATATGATCTCGATAAAGACACATTTGAGCCCACTTTTGAAAATTTTGTGGACATGCTGCCCTCCGGTGAGCAGGAAAAAGTAGAAAAAATCATTGACCAAATATTGAAAGGTAATCATTGGGAAGAAGTAGAACTAAAAGTGGAAAAACCCGATGGTTCTATGGTTTATATCCAAGAACGGGGTGAGGTCCATTATGACAATGAAGGTAATCCGGTTGAAGTTTCGGGAACCATGCAGGATGTAACGGCTCGCAGAGAAAATGAAGAACAACTAAAAACTGCTCTCAAGGAAAAAGAAGTTCTGCTGGCCGAGGTGCATCACCGGGTTAAAAATAACCTGGCGATTATTAACAGCCTGTTGCAGCTCGAAATATTTAATACTGAAAACGAAAAACTTAAAGACATTCTTTCCGAAAGCCAGATGCGCATTCACTCAATGGCTCTTATTCACGAAACCCTCTACTCTTGGGGAGATTTCGCAAATATTTCTTTTGGAAGATATATCAAAAAGCTGACTACCTCACTACTCGAGACCTTCCCAGAAAAGTCGCAACATATCGATATTAACCTGCATACAGAAGATGTACCCCTCAATATCAACCAGGCAATACCCTGCGCGCTGTTGCTTAATGAGCTTATCACCAATTCATTTAAACATGCGTTTCCCAATTCACAAACGGGAACAGTATCAGTGAAACTACAAGAAAACGATCAAACCATTGATTTGAGGATATCCGATAATGGCGTTGGGTTCGACGTTGCGAGTGCTTTGGATAATACCAATACGCTGGGACTAACCCTCGTAAAAAAACTTATCAATCAGATCGATGGAGACGTTGAGATCGACGCCCAAAACGGCACCTCCTTTCATATCACTTTTGCTAAAAAACAAGCCAGCGGATCCAGTGCCAGTTATTTTCCCGGAAAATCCTAACCTCTTTGAAAACATCTTACCCCTGATTATTAACTAAGAAATCTGGCTGTTCATGTGGCGGAAAAATAATATTACCATTATCTGAGAAGGTTAAATTCCAACAATATTTGCTTATGGTTTTGGCTCCACTGGCAAAGAATTAACGTATATAAACTCATCTTGTAAAGTTATGTCTTCTTTATTAAGAACGGTAGTTATCGTATTTTGTAATTGATCTTTCGATAGATCAATCATAGGTCTCCTTTGGTTTTATGTTAAGATTTTAGCGAACCTAAACATATACTAGGGAGACCTTTTTTGTTTGGGCCAATCCAACGGTTCCCATTGGTTCCAAACCCGCATCCCAGGCACACTTTTTTGGACAGTACCCCAAAATGTTTGAAGAGGTGGGAAGAATAGCTCTGTCGCCTCCCGAAGTGAGAAGCATAGAAAAAGTTGGCCTACGTAAACTTGGTTTGACATACTTATGGATTTTCATCTCCGTGTGCCCGCAGATCTTTCGGTAAAAGAGGGGTATCGCGTATGTCATGAGGTTAACTGCTTGAACTGCGTCCTTACTTACGAGATGTGCTTATCCATTTGGAGCCAGAATAATAGTATTTTTGTATAATTTTTATCCTTGAAGATTTACAGGCCAAAAAGGCGGTTAATGTTGAATCCAAACCGGAAATCGCCGGCCCAGAATTGCTCCTGATTTTGTGCCAGCACGTATTGCTCCAGATGCCAATAGCTGGAGGTGAAGAACAGTTGGAATACGTGCCCGCCAGTTTGGATATCAAGTCCCAGGGTAAAGGCGTTTTTTGTGCCCGGATTTCGATCGCCCAGTACAGGGAAATATTCTGCTACGAGGGAAAAACGTTTTGATAGGTGAATTTGAGATCCCAATCCAATAGAGAACAAATCATTTGTATCTCCAGGATCGACATCGTTGAAATGGGCCCACATCGGAGATATCTGAAGGTCAAAAACGTTATTAAAACGTCTTGAAAATACGGCAGAAAACAAAGTGCTGAGATCATCGGAAAATGGTTTCCGGTCCTGCTGAGTAACAATAGCAAGATCGCCTTTGATGGAAAGGCTCAACGGCATAGATCCGTCCGATTTCTGACGTAGCAGCGCATATTTCGAACGAAAATCCACAAGATTCATTAATGTTGAACGCCCTATGCCTGCCTCCCATCGATCGGTAATGCCATAATCCAAACCCAAGCGCACGTTTGGAGGATTATCTAAGCCGAAAAAATCCCGGATTACATTGGATGTCGCCAAACCGAAGCTGTGCATGATGGTCACATTCAGATTTCGAGCTTCCAGAAAGTGCGTAGTGGACTGTGCATATAACGTGGAGGTCCAAAACGCTGTATCATAGGTGGTTTCGGTTTTGTATCGCTGGCGTTTCATTTGCGCCTGCAGACTATTTATGTTCCCGAACAAAAGAAAGAAACAGATGAAAGCAACGTGACGAAGTCTCATAAGGGTTATAAATGTATTATTTTAATTTTGGTAATGTGGTATTTAGTGAAATATCAACTTTCTCACTGACTCTATAGAACAGGATACTCGGTGGATTGATGTTGTAGTCGGTCATATCCAGTGTCCACGAGGCTTTAACCTGTAAGCCTTTATCCGCCTTTTGCATAGTCCCGTTAATCGTTACCTGCCTGGAAACACCGTGAACCGAAAACTTACCCTTCACCCTAACCTTCCGGGGATCCTTAGATAAGGGATCAAAGTCGGAGGTTATTTTCCCATAAAAATCCGCAAAGGGATGGTTGTCCGCATCCAGAGTTTCCATCATATCACGATCCCGCATGCCGATCCCTGTTTTCAGGGTATGAACATCTACATAAAAGTCCACGGTTGAATCCGCCAGGCTTATTTTTCCCACCAAGTGTCTTGATTTACCGGTAAACGAATGCAAGGGAACCGTAGAGTGAAATTCTACATATCCCGTTTCGGTCTTAAATGCCTGGGCCGTGGACGTGGCTGGAAGCATTACCCATAACACGAAACATGATAATATAACTTTGACCATGGAACCTCTTATTGAATAAATAAGTTAGGGTTTGCCGTCTATAGAAAGTTGGTTGTTATGTTGGTAAGCATCGTCTATCAATTATTTTTGGCTCCGTTATCGATCCACTGTTTGATTAGATTAACATCGTCGCTCGACAGTGGGGAACCGCCCTTGGGCATTTGCACTCCATATTGAGGGTTCCCCGAGGATATCTTGTCAACCAGAGGACTGCCCGCCGCATCATTAGGCTGGATGACCTTTTTGCCGTATTGGGATCCCACGCTGTTAATTGCGGCGTCGTAGCCACTAAGATCAACGCCATTTTGCTGGGTCTTGGAATCATGGCACCCGCTGGTAGCACAATTCGAAGAAAAAATCTGGCTCACATTGGCAAATGTAGGATCGCGGGGCTTATCGGAGCCATTGTTGCCGTTGTTATCGCCATTCTTCATTCCTGTGCTGCTATCACTGCATGAAACAAGCAATAGACAACTGGTAAGAAGAGTAATGTATAGGGACATCAATGGCGGATGAAATACGTTGCTATCAGACAAACGTGGAATATTCATAAGAAATGCTCCATTTGTTATTTAATTCTGAGTTACTGTTATTTTTGTGTAAAATAATTCAATATTGAATTATCACTTTGTTCTCTATTTTATCGTTGGCGTTGTTATTCCGTGTTAGTGACCGAAATGATAATTGAGGGAAACAACCGTGCCCATAGAATACAGGTTCACTTTACCCCATCCTACCTCTTTGATGGGGATCCGCAGGTACGGCTCGGCACGCAGGCTCCAGTGGTTGAGGATATCAAATTCATATCCTACTGATAGACTTGCATTACTTAACCAGTAACGGGACCCCGTTTTATGGTTCCATTCCCTCTTTAGTCCGGATTGATAATTATCGTAATGAAACGAATATTTTTCATTTAGCATGATATATGATGAAATACCTGCCGTAGTATAAAACCGGGAACGGTCAAACTGCAAGAGATTGTATTTCAGGCTGACGGGGATATCCAGTAAAACACAATCGGCAACAGTTTTTCCCGGAACCGAGCCATTCGAAAAGTATCCAATGGGCGGATGATAATCACCGCCTTTTGCCGTATAGAGTGTACGCGTTCGAATAATACCCCCTGTAATTGCGAACCGTGAATTAAAATTATAATCCAGCGTAACCCCTATTTTAGAACCCGGATCATAAAAATGAGCCATAGAACCCGCCGTACTTAAATCCGGGCCCATAACAAGCCCCAATGACGCTCGCACCACATTATGCTTCGTGGAGTTATCCCGGGAATGGACCAAAGTAGGCTTGCTATGGGAAACAGTAGCCAGGGCATTGACACTACTGTTTTTAGTTTTTATTAGCTTAATATCCGAACTCTTTGCAGAATGAACATCAAACCCAAGAGTTGCCATTACTATATTCATGGGCTTTACCGTTAGCGAATAATTTTTGTATTGGATTCTATTATTCTCGTTGGCCGACGCAGGATTAGGCTCATTCTTTTGTTCTTTTGATGCGATTGTTTCGTTTTCAGAACTTTTTAGAGTCGGCTCCTGATCGGTATTCCCATCGGAATGAGAATTGGTTAACTCTTCAGACTCTGTGGGGGGGGCGTCCGGGGTGGATGGCTGATGCACTTGCGTTGGTTGGTTATTGCTTAAACGCCTATTCAACTTATCGATCTGCAATTGATTATTAATAATCAAATATGCCAGGATTGAAAATGCCAAAACAACTGCAGCTGCTATCAAGCGCCGCCAGGTGCGCCGTCTTCGTTGTTGGTCGAGGTTATTCAACCGGTCTTCCAATTTAAGCCAATCCTCTTCGTTGTAAGAGATATTGTACTCTTCAGCCTTTTGCTGGAAAAACCGTTCTAAAGCATCGTTTCTATTTTCGTTTTTTTGATCGGACATGTTGCTTAAGAGCTAAAATTCTTTTCCAAAATTGATTGCAGATTTCGCTTGGCTTTGGCCAGATTTGACTTTGAGGTTCCCTCCGAAATGTCCAGCATCTCTGCAATTTCCCGGTGTTTAAATCCTTCGATTACATACAGATTGAATACCGTACGATAACCCGGGGTTAACTGCTGCACCATTTCAATAATTTCATCATAGGAAATCCCGCTGATGATATGGTCCTCCTTTCCCAATTGGGAACCTGCCGTTTTCAAATCTTCCATTTGCTGTTGATTTTTGGTTCGGTGGTAATAGTTAATTGCCGTGTTTACAACAATTTGTCGCAGCCAAGGCTTAAAAGAGCGATCCATATCGTATTTCTCAATATTGGTGAAGACCTTCATAAACGCATCATTAAGAATGCTGGCCGCCTGATCACGCGAATCGGCATACCGCAGGGTAATGCTCATACCATAGGCGTAAAACATCTTGTACAACTCCTTCTGACTTTCCCTACGCCGTTTCCGGCATCCCTTAATAATTTCCTTTAGCAAGGTCTCCTCGTTGTAAGAAATAATGGTTCCCTTTTATTTTTCTTGCTGGTATTTGCCCATACAAGATTTCTGCACTTATGGTTGCCTCTGACTTCACACTGGCTGACCGTTGAATCAGCTAGTGATGGTCAGCTTTTATGCCAAGTTATTATCCGACCTTATTGTCGATCCCCGTAATGATCAAAAGCAAACTGGCAGGCTTCTTCTTTTGTCAATGGCACAAAATCGCCATTGCCTTCTCCATATTGCCCCAGATAGTTATTATAATCATCACTGTAATATTCTACAGAAACAAATGTGTTTCCCTTTCCCGTAACTTTTACTCCGATTTCTGAAATACCTGTCGTCGCATCAGGAAACGGATTGTCGGCGTCAAAAACGCAGGTATATTTCTCTACCTTTTTGCTGGACTTCGAGGTGTGAGGCGCCATTACATTACCTAGCATGACTACGCTTGCAAAGATGAAAGCAATTATTTTCATAATACTCCCTTTAATTAATTCTAATTATGGATGAATTTGTGCTCCATCCCTTTTTTACCTGTACAAGCTTTTCTACAAAAGGGTTGCCTGCGTTTTTTAATTTGACTTAATATCAGGAACCACCGAGACTTACTTGACCACTGTCGAAGAGTGTGCCATTATTGGAAGAGGATCCTCTGAAGCCAGATATAAAAATCCGGTTCTTACTTATCCTCTACAAATAACCTTGTCTTTTAAAATAGAGATTTATACTTTCAACTCTTTATTTAGAATTAATCTAATTAAATATTAAGTCCAATAATCCTTCTAAAACTCTAAATAACGATTTTTCTATGAACTACCTGACCGGAAAGTTTAGCCGTATCTTTCAAATAGCAATGCTGCTGTTTGCATTCATATTTGTTTTCCAGCAATCTTCGACTGCCCAACAAACCCAAGGAGCAACGCTCGGCGGATACGGAGAACTGCACTACAATAATGTAACCTATAATGCCAACGGGGAGCAGACACCGGGCCAGCTCGATTTTCATCGTTTTGTCTTATTCGCCGGCTATAACTTTAATGACTGGATCTCTTTCCGATCTGAACTGGAAGTGGAACATACTCTCCTTGAAGCGGAAGATGGCAAAGCGGAGGGAGGAGAAGTAGCCCTTGAACAGGCCTATATGGATCTTCGTTTTAAACGCCAGTTGGGACTTCGTGCCGGATTGATACTGGTACCGGTGGGCATTGTCAACCTAACGCACGAACCGCCGACATTTAATGGGGTGGAACGACCCAATGTTGAGAAATATCTGATTCCCTCCACCTGGAGAGAGTCCGGTATTGGCATTTATGGATCAACTCAATCTGGATTGAGCTATCAAGCATATGCCATGGCCGGCCTGAAACCCAATGGGATTACAGGGGATGAGGGAATCCGCGAAGCCCGGCAAGAAGGATTTGAATCTTCTACGGCCGATCTTGCCTTTAGCGGTCGACTTGATTACCAAGCTGGATTGAATCTCAAGGTAGGGGCTTCTTACTACGTGTCTTCCTTAAGTAGCGAAATTGAAGACGGAAATGCAGAAAAGATTTCTTCCCTGGACGGTGCCCTATTTAATCTGGTAGAGGGACACGTACTTTATCAGAAAAATCGGTTTGAGGCACGCGGTCTGTTGGTTTATAGTGGATTGAGCAAAGCTCAGAACATCAACACCGAATTCAACAACAGTGCCGGGAACACCCAATTTGGCGGATATGTCGAATTAGGCTATAATATTCTGCCCTTTTTTGCTCCCACCACAGAACAAAAGCTCACCGCTTTTGGACGATATGAAAATTATGATACCCAATTTACGACCTCCGCAGTGTTTGATAATCCGGAAAACAATCGCAATGATTACACCTTTGGGTTAACCTACAAACCTGCCTCTCAGGTCGCATTTAAGGCCGATTATCAATTTTTGACTTCGGCCGGAAGCAAGGATATACAGCAATTAAATCTGGGCATTGGTTATAATTTCTAAATGACAATCAAGGATATAATAAAGGAGGGAAGAAAAACCTTTTCTCCTTTATCTTTACAGCCTATGAATTGCAAACGAGTACTATTTTTATTCAGCATTATTTTATTTCCGGGCCTGATCCAGGCTCAGGTTAATCCTGAGAGAATGAATGCCGATCTCCTGCAAAAGTCGGTTAAAGCGGTACTGGTCACCGATCACGCAGTTTCCTGGCACCGGGTTGCGGTGCCCGATAGCGTACACAAAACCTTAAGGGGTCAATTGAAGTCCAAGCAGCAAGTGGCGGACACGCTCTATATTGGCAAAGTATCTACTAATAAGGGGCCGCGCTTTGTGATTCCCGATATCGCTCCCAGTCGTTCGGAGCAATTTTCATACGTGCTCTATGTCGACCAATCCAAAAGTATTGTAGGGGTTGATGTTCTTGAATATCGTGAAAATTACGGCTACGAAATTGATTATCCTTTCTTCAAGAAACAATTTGAAGGCAAGCAACAGGCCGACAAAATCATATTTGGCAGGACCATCCAAAACATCAGCGGAGCTACCATATCGGCCCGATCTATTACCTATTCTATTCACGATTTACTATTAATCCTTAACCACATTCAACTACCCTGATGGAAATAATCCCCACATTACCCTACTGGCCAGCTCCTATTAAGAAACTAGTGTTTACTTTTGTACTCATTGCTTTTGTCGGCGTAGTTTTTGGGGGTGTAATGATTGAGGTAACGACTCACTTAACGCCGCAAGGGGTTATTCACGAATATAAAGGGATGAAAAAAAGCGAGATGAGTCAGGCCAAAGAGATGAAATTCCCAAAGTCTGCCAAAGAAATGCTGATTACGACTCACAATCATATTTTGGGACTGTCGTCGCTATTTCTAATCATTGGATTTCTGTACCTGTCAGCAGTCGATGAAACCGGGTGGTTACAAGTATCCGTTGCCGTTGAGCCATTGATTTCTCTTGTGGTTACCTTCGGCGGACTTTGGATTGTTCGTTACCTGTGGCCGCCATTCGTGTATGTAGTAATTTTAAGCGGTACGCTGATGATCGCAACATTCGGCTGGATGTGCCTGGTTGTAATGAAAAACTGTATTACAAAACCTACGGTAGCCTAATCATGGATTTGGATCGGAGAAAATTTCTGCAGCTGGTGATAACAGGAGGTCTGGGGGCGGTATTCGGAGGTGGTGCCATACCCTCACGTTGGTCAAACAGGGGCACAAAGCTGACCTCGGTACGGCGTCAGAGCCTGGCCATGGGATCCGTGATATCATTCGAAGTTATTGCTGAAACGCAGGAAGCCGGCTATGATGCTATCCATAAAGCAATGGAACTATTCAGAAAGCTGGAAGATATCTTTTCTATGTATGATGAACACAGCGAGATGGCCGAACTGGCCAAAACCGCCGGTAAACAGCCGGTACAGGTATCCAATGAAGCACATCAGCTTCTCACCTTTGCAAAAAAGATGTATGAGAAGACCGGAAACCGTTTTGATGTCACCATTGAGCCAGCAATGAGACGCTGGGGCTTTCGGAGAAATCCCGGGGAATCGATAACTCCTCCAACCGATAAGGAACGCAGGGAATTGGAAAGGCTCATTGGGTCAGATAAGATTCACATCGAAAACAATACAATTGGTTTAGCCGAACGGGGAATGGCCATTGATACGGGAGGTATCGCCGGAGGATTCGCCTTGGACAAAGCCATAGAAATTATGAAGGAATCCGACGCAGCGGCCGGGTTTATAAATTTCAGCGGAGATATCCATTGCTTTGGCCAACCCCTGGAAGGCAAAAAGTGGCCCGTCTATATTTGGGATCCCCAAACCCAACAGCCGTTGGCCGATCCTATCGAGCTAGAGAATAAAGCCCTCAGCACCAGTGGGGCCTATCAAAACCGACGCCATGACAAAGCCCATGACTCTTGGGGACATTTATTGCTGCCAAGTAAAGCAGAACCTATCGAACCGGTAAGTTCGATAACGGCTGTTCACCCCTCGGCCATGGTTGCTGATGCCTGGTCAACAGCTGCTTACTTGGGAGCAAAAAGGTCCGAAGAAATTCGCTTAATTACGCTACAAAAATAACCTTTCTGGTTTAAAACTAGATTGTAGTATCCAGATACCCACTCATATAACCTCCTTAATATCCATACCCGCCACCGCTGTTAGAAGGCGTGCCGCTGGTTACCGTATGATCATCAATACTTGAATCGGTTTCTTTGTTAATCCAAATAACTTTTGTTCCAGGTTGTACGGTAATTTGTTGGGGATGAAAGGCAGTATTTTTCATTGTCACCGTATCCTGCCCGCTGATGCTGGCATCCTGACTTACGATTACTTCTCCCGTCATATTGGGGGAATGGTTTTGGCAATAATACGGCGTTCCCTGATCCTTGAATGTAAAACTAAAAGTCTCCCCTGGGGCCAAGTTTCCGCTGTTAAATGAAGGACCTGGATTGGAACCAGAATTAGTAGAACCACAACTGGTTGCCATAAAAGCTAGAACTAAAATTAAAATTAATTGAGTGGTTTTATGTGTAAAAGAATGGCTGATAATCATAATCAATGGACTTCTTTGGTTTAGCTTTATCTACCTGCCTATACAAGGTTTTTCGCCTGATGGTTGCCTTGAAAAAGTTTTCAGCCTGGAAAACATATTTGATTTGCATACCCCAATCTCATAAAAAAGATTTCCCTTGACTCTGGACCATGGTCCAACCCTTATATTACAAAGTGAATCATTATGTAATTAAAAGGAGGAACAATTATGCCATTTAAAGAAGGAGAAGTTTATCAATGTCCGGATAAGAGCTGCGGGTGCGAAGTTACCGTAACCAAAGGAGCCCCCAGCGACTGCAAAGGAGATCAGAATCCGACCTGTTGTTGCGGAAAAACAATGGTAAAAAAAGACAATTAAGAATAAAAGGCTGTGGAATAATTCCACAGCCTTACCAATTTTAAATTTAGTTAACCTTTAGAGATAGTTAAACAAATCGTGATGCTTAAAAATATAGACGACAAATATGAAGGCATTACAACCTTCAAGATAGGTGAAGTTGCCCACCGGGCTGATGTTAATAAAGATACCATTCGTTATTACGAGGAACGGGATCTGATTCCCAAACCCGATCGTCGCCGGTCGGGATACCGCATATTTACCCAGCGGCATATCGACCAGATCCGTTTTATCAAGCGAGCCCAGCAATTGGGTTTTACCCTCAGTGAAATTAAAGAGCTGCTAGAGCTGCGGATGGATGAAGACACTTCCTGTTCAGAAATTAAAAGAGAGGCGCAAGCAAAATATCGGGATGTAGTCGCAAAAATTGAAGATTTAAACCGTATTAAAGAAACCCTTGTGGATCTTATTGATTCATGCAAGGGAGATGGGCCCAAAGGGAAATGCCCAATCCTGGAAGCACTGGAAGGAGAAAACGAAACTGGCAAGCAACTAAGAAAATGAATAATTCCAATCAAGAAATAATACTCCAATCAACCATTACCTGTCCTGATTGCGGACACCATACAACCGAAACAATGCCGACCGACTCCTGCCAATACTTTTGGGAGTGTCCCAATTGCGGAGAAGTTTTAAAACCGAAAGAGGGTGATTGCTGCGTGTTCTGTTCCTATGGGGATACCCCTTGTCCTCCCATACAGCAAGACCAAAGTTATTGCTAATGAGTAAATTTGATTTCCTAAAAGATAGATATGAAAAGTTGGTTTTTGGGGATTCATGGTAGCGGTACTCAGTTGTTTTACCCCACTAATGGTCTGGACTTTTGCCGCCATAGGTCTTGCAGCTTACGTCGCATATCTGGATAACGTATTACTTCCATTGCTGGGGCTTTCTATTGTTTTTTATCTATGGATATAAACGATATAAGAATAATTCCACAAATGAATTATATAGCTAATGGCTAACAAAATTTTCGTTCTCATCGTCATAGGAACCGGATCAGGCGGCTCCGTGTCCGCCGGAAAATACGTAAAAGCAGGCTGGAATGTCGCTCAAATTGATTCCAGTTGCTTCGGCGGCACCTGTGCCCGTAGGGGTAGGGGATGTGACCCTAAAAAAAATGCTCGTCGGCGCTGGCAAACTGATCGACTGGAACCGGTCCCTTAAAACCGGGGGAAGAGCATAAAAAACAGGGCGTCTCCCCATTCACGGACGCGCCCAATTTGTAGATGAGCAGTCCCTGCTGGTAGATAACGAAACGTATTCGGCCGACCATTTCCTGATTGCCGCCGGAGCTAAACTGGCTCCCATCGATATAGAGGGATTCAAAAATCTGATTACAAGCACTGATTTCCTGGATCTGGATGAGCTGCTGGATACCTTGATCTTTGTCGGAGGCGGTTATATCTCATTCGAGTTTGCCCATATTGCCGTCCGTGTGGGTAGCAACATCCATGTTATACACCGTGGGAATCATCCGTTGGAGGGTTTTGATACAGACATGATTGAGATTTTGCTGTCGAGTTTTCACAAAACGGTTCAGCGCTGTCTATTTCGGGAAATTTGGTAGTACATGGCGCCGGACCCGTGCCCGGCATTAGATGATATCCAGCTGAATAAAGCGAATGTTGGACGGGATAAGCACGGCTTTGTCGTCAATAATTGGTAGTGTCCGGCCAATCCCGGGTTTAGGCCACAGGGGAAGCCGCTTTCAGTCCAGGCAAGCCCCTTACACCGGTAGCCAGTTTTGAACCTCATATTGTTACTTCTAATCTATTAGATGGGAACCATTAAAAAGCGGAATATCCTATTATCCGGATTCCCAACCATATACATACTTCTTTAGATACAAATTTTATTTCCGCTAATGGTAACTTTATTAATTGGTTGAAGTCAGCCTTTTCATTATGTCTTTTCCTTTAACATCCCAATGAGATCCTTTCCAAAGAATTTCTCGATCTTTTAGGATAATTACTTGTGGCGACTCATGGCGTATATTCAGTTCCGAAGCGATAGTATTGGATAGATTACGCTGATGGATTACGTTGATCATATACAGGTCAGCAATATCACTTATACTATCTGATATATCCTCGAGCTCTTGTTTAGCCATAAAACAAACACTGCAGCGATGGCTATGTTTGTAAATAAGTTGAGGCTTTTCTTCGGAATTCCGAAATATGGTTCCCAAATCTTCTCCTCCGGAAATTTCATTCCAGATCTCATGATCCCCGGAATTTGAAAGATTATTTTCCATACGATCAAATAAACTCATGAATTTGTAGATTTTCCCATTTTAAGATTGTACTGTCTTTTGGAAGATTGCAAAGTGCACTTGTATCGCAAAAATAGGCCCGAGACGTTCCGGGCCTATGATTACGATTTTAATTTTACGTTCTAAGCCGTAGCTAACTCCAGCTTTTCCGCCTCAAAGGCTTCATCAAGCGGAGTATTTGCCAAATGATTGGTGTAATTACTGATTGTTTTTAACGCAATAATCAGGTTGACCTCCAGTGTATTTTGCTTACTGTAACCGGCGTCGATAAATGCCTGAAGATCGGCTTCATCAACAAAACCCCTGCTTTTGACAGCCTTCCTAACGTATGTAACCAGGGCATTGAGCTTTTCATCAGGCAACTGAGCACCATTACGCACCGCCTTTACGATCCCTTCATCAACGTTAAGCTGATTTTTTAAGATAGTGGAGTGAATGGCCGAGCAGTAATGGCATCTGTTTTCGATACTTACGGTCAGGATAGCCAACTGCTGTTCGACGGGAGAAAAGTCGGTTTTACCAACAATCTCATTCAGTGTGAGGTAGCCCTCCAAGACAGCGGGTGCCCCGGCAAATTCGCCCAACAAATTGGGGACAAAACCGAAATTATCCTTTGCTGCTTTCAACAGTGGTTTAGCGTCTTCTGGTGCGTTATCAATGTTGTGAATTGGAAAATTCATAGTAGTATTTGGTTTGTTATTAATTGTTAATAGTTATTAGTGAATAAATTTTTAGGCGGTAGCTTTTGCCTGTTTGGGCGGAATGATAAATTCCTGATTAACCCAGAAAATCAACGGCAGGGCAAAAGCGAAGTGGCGAAGCAATGTTACGACCGGGGCCATGGGAGACTGATTTATCCCGGCAACACCTGCTCCGAGAAGTGGTAGCATAAAGAGCCAAACAAGTGCAACCGTTTCAGCCGATACAAAAATCAGTGGTCGTATCCACTTAGGACCCCAAAGATGAGGTGCTATAGCAGAATATAGGATCGCAAGTAGAATTCCGTTGCCATAATGGCCAAAAATTCCATAGACAAATCCCAGTCCTGTTTTTTGTCCGAGCAAGCTTGGGATATCCCACCATTGGCCGGTAAAGAGAAGGCCAACGATATCAAATAAAATAGTCCCGATAATTCCGGCGATAATCGCTTTTTTCCAGTTTAATTTGTTCATAGTGCAAGTTGGTTTGTTTCAATTTTTATTCTGCTCCAATATGATTGAAACAATCCGGAAGGCGAATGACCACTATTCCCGTATCCTTATCAATTTTTCCCTTCTTCTAGTTTGAAAGAGGAGTTTCGATAGGCTGAAGGAGACATGCCCGTCTCTTTCTTGAAGAAACGACTAAAATGAGCGGGCTCTCCAAAGCCCAACTCAAAGGCAATCTCCTTGGCAAATTTATCTGTTTTGGTAAGCTGACGCTTGGCTTCGAGGGCAATGCGATAATGAATCATCTCCAGGGGGGTCTTATGACCGGCATCGGCAAACACATTCGACAAAGTTTTCGGGGATTTGTACAGCATGCCAGCATAATCGCTCACTTGATGATATTCCCTGAAATGCTGTTCCACCAAAATATTAAACCGGCGAATCAGCTCGGTCTGTTTGGTACCCGTCGAATCGGGAAAAAACTGCTTACGAGCCAAACGTGTCCCTTTGATAATCAACCGTTTTAGCAGCATCCGAAGCATCTCTCCCTGAATCCGGTCTTTCGTTTCCATCTCATCGATAAGTATCTGAAATAGCGACTCGAACTTCGGTTTTTGTTCCCCATCAAGTTGTATCACCGGCAACTCTGAGGATCCCCAGAAGAGTAAGCCTTCACAAGAGACTTCATGGTCGTTCTCGTGGATGCAGTAAAACTCCCGATTAAACAAGAGTACATAATAATCTCCCAAAAGATTGGGTAGATTGGGATTTTGGATGGGCGTAAGGCAGATCATCTGATCCCGCTCCAGCGGCAGTTGTTCGCCGTCAATATCGAGAGGCAACGTAGTCCCGCGATTCCAGAAAATTTTGAAAAAATCCTCATCTATAAATCGATGAAGGTCAGCTTCCTGATCGGCTAACACAATTCGGCTATCGACTTTGGTATCTCGGTAGATTTTAATCATCTGTTTCCTGGTAATATTTACTTTCCATCAGACTATTAGATAGCCGTACCCTCAAAATTCTTACGACAAGCAATACAATTTTCTTATCATGAAGGGGAAACACCGTTGTAGCATCATAAAAATAAATGTAAGAATCTCCGAATAAATCCCATCTAAGGACAT
>Ga0209928_1000095_pt1 | contig 19047 bp, 15 predicted proteins | sample SalPonF2_B_D2_MG_FD_185727 | JGI IMG/M metagenome (GOLD analysis project Ga0209928, IMG submission 185727) | Salt pond soil microbial communities from South San Francisco under conditions of wetland restoration - Salt Pond MetaG SF2_B_D2_MG... ...
ATCCAGGAGCGCGTCTGGGAGCGCCTCGACGACGCCGACGTGGTCATCGCCTACCCGCACACCCACCTCGTGTTCGACGACACGAGTGGCATCGCGCGCGTGGCGGTCGGCGACGACCAGTCCCCCGCCCCCGGCCCACCTGCCGGCGTCGACGACTCCAGGGCGCTCGACCAGCGGAGCCAGGACGCCACCGCCGGGGACGACGCCCCGCAGGAGACCGCCGGCAAGGCCACCCGCTCGTCGCCGGACGAGCGTCCTGACCGAAGCGGGTGACGGCGGCGGGAGGAACAGACTGCGCGGTGAACGTCGTTCAGACCGAGTCGACGGTGACGACCTCGCAGTCGAGCTGTTCTCTGAGGAACGACTCGACGTCCGGGTCGTCGACGAGCTTCCGGAGCGTGCGCCGCCACCGGCTGACCTGCTTGCGCCCGATGACGACGACGTCGGCCCCCTCGGCGGCCACTTCGTCGAGGATGGTTTGCTCCACCAGGAACCCTCTGCGGACGACGTACCGCGCGCGCGGGACGATCCCGAACGCCCGCTGGACCGCCCGCTTGAGGTCCGTTCGCGTGACCTTCCGACTGTCCTGGTAGAGGTTGACGTGGAGTATCGTGAGGTCCGCGTCCCGCCCGGCCGCGAGGGCGATCGCCTCCTCGAGCGTGTGCCTCGAGTGCTCAGAGAGCGGGTAGCGCACCGGTACCACGACGCGGGTCATCGGCTCGACTGACGACCCCCCGCCGTGTAAGTCTACCCGTATGGCCCGAGAACGCTCGCTACCCGTCTCGTCTGACGACGCGTCCCTCCACCACCGGGTCGATGCCGACCTCGCGGGCGTAGTCGGCGAGCACCTCGTGCTGGACGCCGGCCGTGTCGACCCGCCGCGACCCGTCGAGCGCGGGGAACTCGTGGTCGGTGTAGAGGAGGTACTCGCTCGTGGCGAGCGTGTAGGCGCGGTCCGGGTCGACGGCCGCCCCGTCGACCGACGCCGAGACGAGCTCGTCGCGGCGGTCGTCCCAGACGAGCCGCGCCCCGCTGACGTGGGCGTGCCACCACTCCGGTTCGGCGAACCCGAGGTCCTGTCCCGCGGCGGCCCGGAAGACGTCGAGGAGCGCGCGCCCGGGGAGTTCGACGACCGCGACCGACTCCTCGAACGGGAGGACGCTCACGAGGTCCGCGACGGTCACCTCCCCCGCGAGCGCCGGTCCGTCCCGGACGCCCCCGCTGTTCTGGAGCGCGACGTCCGCCCCCGTCGCCCACCGGTAGGCGTCCGCGACGAAGTTCCCGATGCGGCTCTCGCCGCCGAACAGCGTCGCCTCGGTCCGCTCGAGGGGCGCCGCGGCCTCGCCGACCACCTCGTCGAGCCCCGCCGCGGCCCCCCGCTCGCGGAGCGCGGTGGCGACGGTCTCGTCCAGCGGCCCGTCAGTCACCGGGTGGCGCGTTACTGTCCCCGCGTCGAGGTCGACCTCCAGCAGCGTCTCGCCGCCGGACCCCGGGCGCGTGAGCAGCGTCCCGTGACGGCGCTCGACGCGCTCGACGGGGACGTGCCCCCCGAGCACCGCGTCGACGTCGAGTTTCGCGGCGAGTTCGTCGTCGCCCCGCCCGAGGTGCGAGAGCGCGACGACGTAGTCGACGCCCCGCGCTCGGAGGGCGGCGACGGCCCGCTGCCCGGCTTCGACGGGGTCGGTCACGGCGAGGTCGCCGGCCGCGGGGTTCAGCGACGGCGTGTCGTCGTCGAGCACGCCGAAGAAGCCGACCCGCGCGTCGCCACACCGCTCGACGGTCCACGGCACGACGCCCTCGGCCGCGCCGAAGCGCCCGCCGTCGTGGAGGACGTTGGCGCTCACCCAGGTCTGCGGCGACTCGCGGACGACGTCCCGGGTGGCGGCCAGCCCGTAGTCGAAGTCGTGATTGCCGAACGTCTCTACGTCGGGCTCGACGGCCCGGTAGAGATCGAGTGCCTGCCGCCCCTCGAAGTGAAGCGAGAGCACACCAGGTGCGGTGTCGTCACCTGAGCCGACGAGCAGCGCGTCGCCAGCCGCGCGACGCTCGCAGATTAGCCCCGCCAGCCGCCCGACGCGCGCGGGGTCGTCGTAGGCGTTCTCCAGGTCGGAGTAGTGGAGGAGCCGACAGCTCATCACCCCGGTCTGCACGCGGGTCCCGCAAGAACGCTTCGATGGCGGGCGAGCGGCAGTGGACGGCGTCGTCGAGGGGCCTGGGCCCGCGGAGACGGGTTCTCGGACGCCGCGAGAGCCGGGTGGCTCCACCGGCCGGGGCGTTCGCGGCGTCCCTGCTCCTCCGAGCGAGGAACGGTGCTGGTCGGACGACCACCGGGTGACAGCCTCAAGAGTTTTCCATCCACCACCCGCCAGGGACACCATGCGACTCACCTTCCTCGGCACCGGGAGTGCGATGCCCACGGGCGAGCGCTCCCAGACCGGACTGCTGCTCGAGGCCGACGACGGAGACGCCGATGGTGGGGCCGAGCGCGAGGCCGACGACGGCGACGCTGGCGACGGTCGCGAGGACGGCGCACCACGCCGCCTGCTCGTGGACTGCGGGAGCGGCGTCCTCAACGCGCTCGCCGCCACGGACGTCGGATACGTGGGCGTGGACACGGTCCTCCTGACCCACCACCACCTCGACCACGTCGCGGACCTCCTCCCGCTGCTGAAGGCGCGCTGGCTCGCGGAGAAGTCGTCGCTCACGGTCCTCGGCCCGCCGGGGACGCCGAAGCTCGTCGGGGACCTCCTCGACGTCCACGCGTACCTCCAGGACCGGGTCGACCTGACACTCCGGGCGGTCGAGCCCGGCGCGTTCTCGGTCGCGGGATTCGACGTGCGGGCGATGGAGACGCGCCACTCGATGTACTGTCTGGCCTACCGCTTCGGCGACGCGCTCGCGTTCAGCGGCGACACGGCGGCGTTCGCGGACCTCGCGGCCTTCGCCGACGGGGTGGAGGCGTTCGTCCACGACTGCTCGTTCCCCGACGGTATCGAGACCGACAACCACCCGACGCCCGCGACGCTCGGCGAGGCATTCGCGGGCAACGAGTACGGGACGGTGTATCTCACGCACCTCTACCCCCACACGGACGGCGCGCACGACGAGATGCGGGCGTCCATCGCGCGGTCGTACGACGGGGCGGTCCGGTTCGCCAGGGACGGACTCGCAGTCCAGGTGTGATAGTCGGGACCGCTCGGTTCTCGCGGCGGTCGTCAGTGCTCGACGTGGGAGCGGAGCCGGTCCCGGCGACGTCCGCCGCCGCTACGTTTTTGTGCCCGTTCCCGGAGGATGACGTATGCGACGGCATCGGTTCGTCAGACTGTTGGGGTCGGCGGTGGAGGAGGCGGGCCGCGAGGTGGGGGCGCTCGCGTCGGAGCGGCGCGCCCGGGACGGCCACGCCGGGCTGGAGACGGGGCGCGAGTCGGCCGCGGGGGTCGCGGGCGGGCTGGCCCGGGAGGTTCCCCGGCGGCTCGCGCGTCACGTCGACGGGGCGGCGGACGGCGGCGTGGCGTTCTCGGCGCACGTCGCGTCGCCGGCGTCGCCGCCGACCGGCCCGGACCTCGCGGTGCTGCTGTGCGTGGACCTCCCGGAGTACGCGGTGACGACGGGCGCGGTCGCGGTGGTGCGGTCGTTCGCCTCGCGGTCGGCGACCGACCGCTACGACGCGGCCGGGCTCGCGAACGCCGCGGAGTGGATGCTCGACGTGACGCAGGCCGCGTTCGTGCTCGCGGTCCCGGTCGGCGGAACGGTGCGCGTCGTGCCGGCGGCCGCGGTCGCCGGCATCGCGGCGGTCGGCGAGCCGGTGCCGGAGACGTTCCCGGACGCGCTGTACTCGCGGAGCGTCGGCCGGTTCTTCGAGGAGTTCGCGGAGTGCTTCGTCGGCGACCGCACGCTCGCCGAGCCGGTCGGCGGGGCCCACGACCGGGGGGGCATCCGGGCGTTCCAGAAGCGGACCGGCGCGCGCGACGTGCTCGTGGTCGAGGTGTCCGCGACCACCGACCCGACCGACGCGAAGCTCACGGACTTCGAGTAGACCGCCCGACGCAGACCGGTTACACTCTGTTACAAGGAATTACAATCGAGTACAACCGGTTACAGCCGGTGGCCGTCCACCCGGGCACCGGGTCACGCCAGGCGGGAGCGCAGCCGCGACCACTCGTCACTCGGAAAGGTCGAGAACGGAAGCCATCTCCTCGCGCAGCGCCCCGTCGTCCTCCCACCACCGCAGCTGGAGTCCGGCCGGTGCGACCAGTATCCCGTACCAGCCGGTTGCCGACGCGACGAGAGGCGGCGCGACGAGCACAACGGGCAGGCTACCGAATGCCAGTAGAAGCGACGCGGGGAGCAACCACCAGTGGGCCTTCGACATCACGAACCGCCAGATCCGAAACCGTCTCACGAGGTTGCGCCAGTCGTCGGCACTCCCCGGTAGCCCGTCGAACGGCAGCGAGTCGTAGTCAGGATGCGCGCGGTAGTGGGCCGTCGCCGCCAGAAGTTCGGTGACGACGTAGACGAACAGGGTGCCGTAGCCGCACGTCCACGAAAGCCAGGCGGGGACGACGGCGAGTGCGTCCGGGAGCGGTCCGAGGCCGGGAACGAGTGCGCCGACGAACACGACGGCACTCGCGCCGACCAGGAGAGCGACGCCGACACCGAACGAGGGGTGCTCACTCACCCGGCGGGCGGTCCCGAGGACCGTTCGCGAGCGACTCGCGGCGACCGTCGCCTCCGGGCCGGCGACGGCGACCCCCGAGCCCGCGAGGACGACGGATCCGTGCGTCATGTCGACTCGTCGACGTATCTCGACCGAGAGTACACGAGTCTACCCGTCGGCGGCGTGTCGTGACCGGTCACTGCAGCCGGTAGCGGAGCAGCGCCGCGACGCCGCCCAGGTTCCGCAGCTGCTCGCCGGGCTGGAACTCGTGGGAGAAGACGACCACCTCCCCGCCCTGCCGTTCGACGGTCTGCAGGAGGTCGTTCGCGTCGCCGGGCCACTCGCCCTCGTCGCCGCGCTCCTGGCGGAGCCGCTCGTCCAGGACCAGAAGCGTCTCGACCGCGCCGAAGTCGGCGGCCTGCGCGACCTGCTCGTAGCCGTAGGCCGCCTTCGCGCCGGTCTTCATCCGCGTCGTCAGCTCGTCGATGAGCTCGGCCTCCTCCGCGATGCGCGTCTCGGCCTGCACGTCCGCGACGGCGCCGCGCTTGAGCACCTCGTGGACGCCCCGACCGCCCACGGCGCTCGTGTCCACGACCGAGAGCTTCGGGACGAGGTCGGGCTCGTGTTCCTCGAGGTAGTCGCGGACGTCCTGCTTGGTGAAGCCGGGGCCGGCGAGGATGATGGCGTCCACGTCCAGGTGCGAGAGCGCAGACGCGACGTCGGTGAACAGCTCCTCCCGGGCGCGGGCGTACTCACCCTTGCCGGTGGGGCCGGTGAACGACGCGTACTCCTCGACGCCGTACTGCGCGACGGTGTGGACGTGGGCCTCGCCCTCCTCGACGGTGACGATGGCCACGTCGGGGTTCTCGCTCGCCTCGACGGCGTCCGCGAGGCGGTCGTCCTGGTCGGGCTTCCAGACCTTCTCGACTACGATCTCCGCACGCTCCTCGACGTTGAGCGTGTGGTGGAGCCCGACCTGGTCCTCCCGGGAGCAGCCGACGATGACCCCCGAGACGCGCAGCCGGTTGGCGAATCGGTGGAACTCGACCTCCTCGATTTCGAGGGTGACGGACATCGGCTCGCGCTGGCCGCCGGTGTCCCGGAGGTCATCGTCGGCGCGCTGGATGCGCCGCGTGGTGTCCCCGGAGACGAGGTCGCCCGGCTCGAGGATGTAGGTGAGATGCCAGAGGTCGTCGAGGCTCTCGGGGACGAGCGTGACCCGCTCGCGCCCGCCCTCGACCCGCGTTCGGTCCTGGACGCGCATACTCCCCTCTCCTCGTCTGCGCCGTAAGTGTCCTTCTACTGCCGGCGTCCACCGATGGACCGGTCGCCGGCCGGACGTCCCGTCGACGACGGCCCCCGTTCGACCGACACGCCGACGGGAGAGCCGGGCCGGCCGAATCGAACCCGACGGCGACCGACGTGATAGTTCGGCACAGAATCTCGTGATGATAAGTCCCACTCGGTCGACAGCCTAGCTATGCGGAGACGCGACTTCCTCGCCGCCCTCACGTCCGGGACCGTCGCCACAGCAGTCAGCGGTTGCGGCGGAACCCCTCCTCCCGGCACCACGACGAGCACGACGCGAACCACGAGCACGACACGCACCACGACCAATCCACCGTCGGATACGATTCCTCCGCTCGACTTCGGCTCCACGTCGAGCCTGGTGGACGCGAACCACAGCCCGCTCACCGACGCAGGCGTCGTCTCGGTGTGGGCGGAGGACACCGCGTGGAACGCTGACCAGGACGGACACGGTGACGCCACCCGCTACCCCGATTCCACGCCGATACCTCTCGCCTCGACCGACGGGAACGTCGCCGGGTTCGGCGCGGTGCTCGTCGACGACCGGGCGAACTGGCAGCCCGGCAACGAGCAGTTCCTGTTGAACGTCTGGGACGACGCGCTCGGCGGCTCCGGGGCCGTCCTCTGGGACGAGGGCCACGACCAGTACTACGCGCTCTCGAAGTGCTCGCAGTTCGAGCGCTACGCGACGGACAACGGCTACACGGTGACCGGGACGTCGACGCTGGCGGCGGACCTCTCGGCGGCCGACGCCGCCGTCGTCACCTCGCCGAGCACCGCCTTCTCCGCGAGCGAGCGCTCGGCGCTGGCGAGCTTCGTGGCCGACGGCGGCTGGCTGTTCCTCCACGACCAGTCCGACTTCAAGGACCGGGACGAGACCGCCAACCTGAACGACGTCGCCGACCACCTCGGGCTGGCCTTCCGGTTCAACGACGACGAGGTCCTGGACGCGGTGCAGAACTGGGGTCGGGACTACCAGCCGAGGACTGCGGCGTTCAACGACGGCTTCGACTACTTCGGCGCGCGCGACGGGCTGGGGCTGGACCCGACCAGGACCTACACGGTACTGGTGACCGAGGTCCTCGACGGTGACACCGTCAAGGTGCAGTTCCCGGACGGGCGCACGGAGAGCGTGCGCATCCTCGGCGCGGACACGCCCGAGAAGCGCGCCAACAGGCACGCAGAGCGCCTCCAGGAGTGGGAGGGGATCGAGAGTCACCCCTACCTCGAGTCCCACGCCGACGACGCGACCGCGTTCGCCGAGACGAAGCTGTCGGGGGCGACCGTCGAGCTGGTCTTCGACGACGACGAGCCGGTCCGTGACGGCTACGACCGGGTGCTCGGCTACCTCTACTACGACGACACCGGCGACGGCAGCCGGGACAGCCTCTACAACTACCAGCTCGTCGAGGGGGGCTACGCCCGCGTGTACGGCTCCGGGCTGACCGAGCACGACCGGTTCTGGCACGCCGAGCACGCCGCACGAGAGCAGGGCCGGCGGGTGTGGACCGACAGCGACCCGAACCGCTCGCCCGAGGTCCGCGACGACCCGGTCGAGGCGCTCTTCTTCCCGGAGACGGCGAGCGTGCGGACGAGCGTGGGCGGGCTCCCGGCCGGCCGCGCGCCGGTCTACGCGGCCGCGAGCGCCGCACAGGACCTCGACGGTGGCCACGCCTACAGCGGCGACGTTCCGCTGGTCGGCGTCGACGAGACGGCGCGGGTCGCCGTCGTCGGTGGACCGTTCATCGACGAGGCCTACGAGGCGGCCGAGGGCTACGACGTGGACACCTCGGGCTACGGCAACTTCCCCTTCCTCACCAACCTCGTTTCCTACCTCGCCGACCGGACCGGCGACGTGGTCATCGACGGGGGCCACGGACAGTTCGCGGCGAACTACGCGCTCTCGAACGAGGACGCCGCCTACTACCAGCGCTACCTCGAGGGCCAGGACGTCCAGTTCGACCAGTTCAACGACCTCGTCGACGCCGACCTCGCCGGGACGCGCGCCGTGTTCGTCTGCACCCCGACGGACCCGTTCACGACGGCGGAGATGCGGGCCCTCGATACGTTCGCCGCGAGCGGCGGCGCGGTCGTCCTGTTCGGCAGCGGTCGGACGACGGCCGCCGCCCGCTCGAACCTGAACGACCTGGCGCGGGGGCTGGGCACCGACCTGCGCGTCAACGAGGACCAGGTGTACGACGAGTCGAACAACGTCGGCACCACCGCCGACGTCCCCACCACGACCAACTTCGACGACTCCTTCCCGCTGTTCGCGGCGTACACGCCCTGACCGACGGTGACGACTCGGTCCCCTTCTCCATCCACCAGCGCGAGGCGGCCCCGACGGGCCTCTCGTGCCGTTCAGGCGGCCGCGCCCCGGTCGGCGGGCTCGGCCTGGTTGCCTTCGATCTCCTCGGACGCCGCGGCGTAGGCGGTGCCGTAGATGTAGGTGACGGTCATCCACGCGTAAAAGGAGATGATGGCCGTCACGATCCAGCCGAGTATCGGGATGGCGGCGAGCAGGCTGGCGACGGCTCCGACGACCAGCGAGACCAGGAGCGCGAGGAGCCAGCCGGTCGCGTACCGGCCGTTGGTCAGGACGGGGACGAACTCGCCGAACGCGAACGCCGAGCCGATGCGGCCGTCGAGGGCCATACGGACGAGCGCGACGGGCACGAGGTAGGCGAACGCGAGCGCGAGCACGAGCGCGAGCAGGAGCCCCCCGAACGCGCCGAGCGCGCCGAACGCCCGGCCCATCCCGTTGCCCGAGGCGATGGCCAGCGCGGCCCCGCCGGCGAACACCGTCAGCACGATAGCGGGGATGATGGAGTAGACGAAGCCGACGACGAAGACCTTGATGCCGTCGACGAACAGCGTCTCCCAGTCCTCGAAGACCGGTGGAGCGTCCACCTCCCCTTTGGCCGTCCGACGGAGCACCGCGAGCAGGTAGCCGAGCACGGGCAGGACCGGGATCAGCAGGAAACCGAAGATGGTCAGCACGGTGCCGATGGCCAGCGTTCGTTCGTAGTTCTCACCGGTTCGCGGGTAGTTGATGGCTTCTGAAAGCATGAGTCGACCTCCCTCGGGAATCACCCGACGGTTGGATGGCGATAGGCGACCGACGCGCCTAAACGTACACCCTGGCCATCCCGGCCGTGCCGTGACCTCTCCCACCCTGGCCGTCCCGGTAGCGACGTGACGTCACCCAGCCTGGCTGCCCCGGCAACAGGCTGGACTCTGCCATCCGGGCCGCCCCCACGTGGTTATCGAACCGGCCCTCCTGCGGACCCGTTCGACCACGGCTTGCCGCCCTCTCACCGATCGGCGAGCGCGACCGCGTCGTCCGCTCGGTCGTACTCGACGAGCCCTGACCGGGCGAGCTTCGGCAGGTGCGACCGCTGGAGCGCGGAGTACATCTGCTTGTGCTCGTCGAGCGAGATGACGTCCGGCGGCTTGTCGGTGCTCCGGGCCGCGACGTGCCGCGCGAGCGTGACCACGCTCACTGCGCCGTCCGTCGAATCGAGGTACTCGACGACGTACCGACGGTAGCGGTCCGCCAGCACGACCTCGGGGTCAGAATCGACATCCACCGCCGACCCCCCGTCGGCGTCCTCACCCGTGCCAGCGTCGGTTTCCGGTCGATCCACCCCCGACCCGTCGACCGACCGACCCACCCCGGAGCCGGTCCGACTCCCGTCGACGGTTCGTTCGTCTGCGCCCGGCGCGTCGCGGTCGCCCGAGCGCATGGTTCAGCGACGGGCGTCCATCGCCAGTGTGGCGCCGCCGTTCTGGAGCTCCCGGAAGCTCATGCACTTGACACAGCCGTTCACGTCGTTGTGGTTGTCTCCGAAGACGCGGGCGAAATCCGGTGTGACGAACGACCCACAGTTGTTGCACTGAGGCATGGCTTTCCCATTCGGCAGTACGGAGATATACCCGGAGTCCCGTTGCGACCGTTTCGGACTGTTTCACGGCGGTAGGAGCCGTATTACGCGTTCTCCAGATCCGCTCGCGGTCGCCGTAGGAGCCCCGTTTCCGCGGTAGGACCAGCCTGTCGAGACGAGTGCCGACCTCACTCGTCGTCGAGCGAGCGCCGGTACGTCGCGAGGGCCGCCTGCCCACCGGCCGCCAGGTAGCCGACGTCGGTGCCGACGACCAGGAAGTCGAAGCCGCGGTCCACCCAGTCGGCGATCTGGTCCGTGCTCGTCGCCAGCGTGCCGACCGGGACGTCCACCTCGTGGGCGGCGTCGAGGACGTCGCCGATGGCGCCCGCGACCGCCTCGTCATCGAACTCGCCGAGCGCCCCCAGCGACGCCGAGAGGTCGGCCGGCCCGACGAGCAGCGCGTCGATCCCCTCGACGGCCGCGATGGCACCGGTGTTTGCGACGCCCGTGCGCGATTCTATCTGGACGACGGTCAGGATGGCGTCGTTGGCCGACGCGACGTACTCCTCGAAGTCGAGTCCGTAGTTCGAGGCCCGTGCCGCGGCCATCCCGCGACTCCCCTCGGGTGGATAGCGCACGGCGTCCACGAACGCCCTGGCCTCGGCCGCCGTGTCGACCATCGGCGCCATGACACCGTCCACGCCGGTGTCGAGGACGCGCTTGATGCGGACCGGGTCGTTCCACGGCACCCGGACGACGGCCCCCGCGTCACCCGGCGCGGCGGCGACCCCTCTGAGCATGTTCTCCACGGTCTCCAGGTCGGTCGGCGCGTGCTCGGTGTCGATGGTCACGAAGTCGAACCCCAGGCTGGCGCTGAGTTCCGCCACCTCGGGGTGACCGACCGAGACCCAGGTGCCGGCGACCGGGTCCCGCCGCCGAACCGCCGCTCGCAGGTCGGACATACTCGGATGAGGTGGTGGGGAACGCAAATAGGTTCGCGTCGTACCGAGGGCGACCCGGCGGGCCGAAGGTTCTGCGCTGGGGCTGCTGGACGCGGGTCGGGCCGATCCATCCCACCGCTCGCCGACGCACTCGCCGAACTCACTCGACGACGAACCGGGCCACGTCCGTCGGTCCGCAGTACGGACACGGCGCCGTCCCCGAGTCGAGGGTCGTCCCGCAGCGTCGACACTCGAAGACGACCCGGCCGCCGCGACGGCCCGCGACGAGCGGTTGCACCCACCGGAACATCTGTACTGGACCCGTACGCGGACGTTAGCAGTCTGTCGGCATTGTTATGTGGAGAGTATGTCGAATCGAACTGAAATAACGGAAGCTTACCACGTGGGCAGGGACGTCCCGCGGTCATAGTTTTTCCCTGTCAGTTCGATGCGGCTGCGCCGGCCGGTCGCCCGGTCCCACGGGGAACCCGAGTAGCGCGGTGGGGTTCCGGTGAGTGGGGTACGGCGGTCAGTCGTCCACCATGCGGCTCCCGCCGGGCGGCATGAACGCCTGGATGCGGTCGGGGCTGGCCACCTTGCGGACGAACGACGTGTCGGCGAATCGCTCACGGAACGTGCGGTAGATGCGCTTGGCGGCGTCCGCCTGCGCGTACCGCCCCGGTTCGAGCCGGACCGCCGTCTCGACCTGGGGGAGGATGGCCTCCGGTGGCCCGCCGAGGACGCCGGTCTCGGGCTCGCAGGCGATGCCGACCGCGCAGCCGACCGGCGTGTCCCGGAAGTAGGTGCGCTCGCCGCGGATGGCGAAGCTGCCCTTCTCCAGGTACTCGCCGCTCTCGGGCGTCTTCGTCACCTGCTCCGGGTCGACCATGTAGACGTCGCCGGCGAACTTCCCCTCCTTCCAGACCGAGCCGTAGCTGACCGCGAACTGCGCGGCCTCGTGCAGGCTGGTCTCGGGGACCTCGATCTCCTTCGAGGGCTCGCTCGGCTCGGAGGTCTTGAGGACGGTCGCCGGCCCGCCGTGGGCCTGCGAGTGGAAGAAGCGGTCGTAGCGGTCCATGTACTTCGAGACGAGCTCCTCGTTCTGGCTCGCGTTGCGGCCGCCGAGGACCAGAAAGCCGTCGCTGGTGCGGAACCAGCGGAAGCGCTCGTACCAGTGCTCGGGCCGCCGGACGGGGATCGACGACCGCGAGAGCCAGTCGACGTCGGTCGTCTCGGGCTCCTCTGCACCCTCGGTCCCCCACTCGGCTTTGCGGCGCTCCAGCTCGGCCAGCTCCTCCCGGGTGTCCTCGATGGCGTCGAGCGCCCCAGCTTTCTTTTCCTCGATGCGCTTGGCCTCCCGGTAGAGCCGGTCGGCGTTCTTCTCGACCCCCGTCCGGGGGTCGAGGTCGATGCGGTGGCCGTCTAGTTCGACGGTCACCGTGCCCTGCTCCGGCGTGACGCCGACGACCGCCTCGGCGGCCTCGATGCCGCGCTCGCGACCACCCGCGAACCGCGAGTCGATCTCCTCCCAGCTGTGGTCGTCCGCGCGCGCGCCCCTGACCGTGCGCAGGATCTCGTCCACGAGGTCGTAGGTGGCGTAGAGCAGCTCGGCTTTCTCCCGCTCCGCGTCGGCCTGCTCGTCGAACGAGTCGATGGCCCCCTCCTGCTGGGCGATGATGCGCTTTCGCTTGGCGATCTGCTCGTCGAAGTCCGGCCCCCGCTCCTCGGCCGCCGCCTCCTCTGCGGTGTCGAGGTTGGTGAAGTAGTCGTCGAGGGCCTCGTCGAACGTCTCGAAGGCCTCCGACTCCAGGCCGGCGTACTCCTCAAGGGGGAGCGGCGTGACGTCCACGCGGCGGCGGGGCCGGTCGTCGCCGTGGTCCTCGGCTCCGTTGCCACCGTCGCCGGTCCCACTCTCGCCCTCGTAGTAGACGCGCGGGTCGAGGTCGGCGGTCCGGAGCGGGTCGAAGAGCCGCTGCATCGCGTCGTAGAGACGCTGGAAATCGTCCGCATCGGCCTCCGCGATCGGTTTGGCCTTCCCGACGCCCGCCCGGGTGCAGAGCTCCTCGGCGTAGAGCCCGCCGAAGTTGAGCTGGGTTGCCAGGGTGCGCACCAGGTCCGTATCGGAGTCGCGCATCGTGGCTGCGAAGGTCTCTTCGTCCACGGTGAGCGGGTTCACCCGCGAGGTGGGGAACTCGTAGCGCGAGCCGGGCGCGACGGTGCGGGACTGCAGCCGGACCGTGTCGAGTGCGTCGACGACAGTGCGGTTCTGGTCGAGGACGGCGACGTTACCCTGGCCGAACAGCTCGACGACCAGCGAGGTGTCCTGGTCCTGGCGGCGGAACTCGAACTCGAGGATGCGGTCGAACTCGAACTGCTCGACGCCGGCGAACGTCGCCCCGGCGATGCGGTTGCGGAGCATCTTCGCGAAGTTCGGCGGCCGGCCCGGCGCGTCGGGGACGTGCTCCGGCCGGGCGACGTGCACCCGCTTGGTCTCGCCAACTTCGAGGAGGAGCTCGACGCGCCCGCGCTCGTGGTCCCGGAGTTTGAGACGCACGAAGTCCTCGCCGTAGAGGTAGGCCTTGTCGACCACCGCCCCGCGGTAGCCGTCGAGTTCGGCCACCAGGGCGACGAGGTCGACGCTGGTCAGCTCCCGCTTCTGGTCCATGCGTTCTCTCGTCGGCGCGCCGAAAAAGGCGTGTCGCCTCGGGCGTGTGGCGGTGGTGGGATTATTTTCCCGGTTCTTGTCTTGTGGTTCTCACGGGAAATCGGCCGAAATGCCGTGAGTTTTTTACCACCACGAAAGCCCCGACGGGCTGGACTCGGGGGCCTTGCTGTGCGCGCTCCCTTCGGTCGCGTGCTTACGTCGGCCGCCGTCGTCCACCCCGTCGCCCCTTTCAATCCCACCCTCCGCGGATGCCTGAGCAATCACATGGGGTGGGATTGAAAGGGGCCGGACGCTCGACGAGCGAGATCGTTCGAAACGGCGGAACCGTTTCGTGACCCCGAGAGAGTTCGGCTCTCTCGGACGGCCCCGTACGCACGACCGCAGGCCGCGCACAGCGTGGGTCGCAGCCAGGGCGATTCCGGAGGAATCGCTTGCATCCGGGCGGGTGAGCCGCCCGGCGACGTCGAGCGCCGGGAGAGCAAAGCTCTCCCGAGCAGACGGCGGCAGAGCCGCCGTCAACGCCCGGGGGCTTTCGAGGTGTCTCCACACTGAAAAGTTGGATCAGTGCAATCGAAACAGCGTCCGAGAGCGTCATCGAGTCCACCGAACCGGCATATCGCCATCGCCCTCCCCCGCAACCGTCCCCACACCGTCCCACCTTCCCCGCAACCGTCCCACGTCGAACCGGCAACGACGCGGTAAGAACACGGAAGCCCCGTGGAACCGTCGTTTCACTGTCAGCATGGGCTACGGTCGACGGGCGTTCCTCGAACTCGCCGGCGCGAGCGTCGCGGTTGCCTCAGTACCGACGACGGTCAGCGCCGCCCAGCCCGACTACCGGACCGTCCGGGTGCCGACCGACCAGCCGACCGTCCAGGCGGGCGTCGACGCCGCCGGCGAGGGCGACCTGGTGCTCGTCGAACCTGGCACCTACGAGGAGGCGGTGGCCGTGACGACGCCGGGCGTGACCCTCCGCGGTGAGGACCGGAACGCGGTGGTCCTCGACGGCGGGTTCGAGCGGACGAACGGCGTGGACGTGGACGCGGACGGCGTCGCGGTGGAGAACCTGACTGTCAGGCGCTTCCAGGCGAACGGAGTCTACTGGGCCGAGGTCGAGGGCTTCCGCGGGAGCTACCTGACCGCCTACAACAACGGCGACTACGGCGTCTACGCGACCCACTCGCGGGACGGCCGGTTCGAGGCCTGCTACGCCTCCGGCCACCCGGACGCCGGCTTCTACCTCGGGCGGAGCCAGCCGTTCGTCGCGCTCGTGACCGACTGCGTGGCCGAGCGGAACTCCTGGGGCTACTCCGGGACGAGCGCGGGCGGGGACCTCACCGTCCGCGACTCCACGTTCCGGGCCAACCAGGCGGGCATCGTCCCGAACACGCTCGACACCCAGGCGCCGCCGGAGCAGGGGACCCGCATCGCGAACAACGAGGTCGTGGACAACGACAACGAGGACGCGCCGACGAAGCAGTTCACCTACCCGGCGTTCGGGACCGGCATCCTCCTCTGGGGCGGAAGCGGCAACCTCGTCCAGGGCAACCGGGTGCGCGGCCACGCGAACTTCGGCGTCGCGGCGGCGAAGAACGTCGTCGTCCCGTCCGGTAACCTCGTGACCGGGAACACGGTCTCGGGGTCGGGCGTCGCCGACCTCGCGCTCGCCGTCCCGACCGGCACGGGCAACGAGTTCTCGGACAACGAGTTCGCCACGGCTCTCCCGTCCGGGATCGAGCAGGACGCCAGCCTGGGCTCCGCCGTCGTCGCGAACGTCTTCGACGAGCAGCGGGCGGCGGCCCGGGACGGAAATCTCGTTGCCGGCGATTGGCGGACCCAGCCAGAACCGGAGCGACAGGAGTCGATGGCCGACCCCGGACGCGCGCCGGCACCAGCCTCGAAGGACGGGTCCGTCATGGAGTAGCCCGAGCAGCAGCCGGTCCTGGAGCAGTAGCCCGAGCAGCAGCCGGTCCTGGAGCAGTAGCCCGAGCAGCAGCCGGTCCCAGAGCCCACGAGAGCCGGAATCAGCACGAGAACCGAATCAGAGGTACTTGCTCACGTACGGGCCGTCCTGGTGGTAGCCGAGCTTCGAGCGGTAGTACTCCCGCGCGCCGATGCCCGAGATGACCGAGAGCTTCCCGAAGCCGGCGTCCGCCGCCAGCTCCTCGGCGGTCTCAAGCAGCCGCCGGCCGTAGCCCCGGTGCTGGAACGCCCCCGACTCGTCGCCGATGGACACCTCGCTGCCGTAGACGTGGAGCTCCCGGACGAGCGCGGCGTCCGCGAGCTCCCGGCGCACCGGCTCGCCCGGGAAGCGCAGCCGGCAGAAGCCGACGAGCAGGTCCGCCTCGGGGTCCTCGAAGGAGATGAACTGCTCCGTGCCGCCGCCGGCCTCGTAGGTGAGGACGTCGAGTTCGACCGACTCGGGCGCCTCGTCGTTCAGGCCGACCTCCCGGCAGCGGATGCAGTCGCAGGTCCAGCCGTGTTCGGCCATGCGCTCGCGGGCGAGCTGTCGCAGGTTCGACTTCCAGACGCCGGCGTCGATGAAGTCCGCGGGGATGTCGCGCTGGACCCGCTGGAGCCGGACGTACTTCGGCAGCATCGACTTGATCTCGGCGACCAGCTCCGCGGCCTCCTCGTTCGTGAGCGGGTCGTACTCGCCGCGGTGCCACCAGTCGTAGGTCGCGGTGCCGCGGACCACCAGCGTCGGGTAGATCTTCAGGTAGTCGGGTCGCCAGTCCGGGTTCTCGAAGAGCTCGCGGAAGTCGGCCAGGCACATCTCGTGGCTCATGCCGGGCTGGCCGGGCATCATGTGGAAGCCGACCTTGAAGGCGGCGTCTCGGAGCCGACGGTTGGCGTCGATAGACGCCTGGACACCGTGGCCCCGGTGCATCTCGCGGTTGATGCGCTCGAAGGTGGTCTGGACGCCGAGTTCGACCTTCGTGCCGCCGAGAGCGAGCATCCGGTCTACCTGCTCGGGGTCACACCAGTCGGGCTTGGTCTCGAAGGTGGTGCCGACGTTCCGCACCGCGGCGGTCTCGTTCTCCGCGACGACGTCCTCGAGGTAGCGGAACTGGTGCCCGTCGGGGTCCTGTGCGAAGCTCACGCCCTCCGCGGGCTCGGGCTCTGTGTCGACGTCGTAGCCGTTCATCGCCTCCAACGCGCGCTTGACGAACCACTCCTGGTAGTCCCGCGAGCGGGCGGTCATCGTCCCGCCCATCAGGATGAGCTCGACCTTGTCCACCGGGTGGCCGATGTTCCGGAGCTGTTCGAGCCGCAGGGTGACCTGGCCGTACGGGTCGTAGTCGTTCTGCACACCGCGGGCGGCCGCCGGCTCGTGGCCGGTGTAGCTCTGCGCGGAGGAGAACTCGGAGGCCGGCCCGCCCGGGCAGTAGAGGCACTTGCCGTGCGGGCACGGCTCGGGGCTGGTCATGATCGCGACCGGCGTCACCCCGGAAGCCGTCCGGACGGGCTTGCGCTTCACGACCGCCTCGACCTCCTCGCGCCGGTCGTCGGGCGCGAACTCCAGGAGCTCGGTGTGCTTGGGCACCTTCGGCGAGGAGAACTCCCTGCAGGCCTCCATCTTGGCCCGCTCGACGTCCTCGCGCTCGACCTCGCCGTCGAGGATTCGCCGGACGACCGCCTCGCAGGCACGCTCGAAGGCCTCGGACTCCGTTGGCTCCACGTCCGAACTCATTCGTTGGCCGTTCATGGTAGCGTCCGAGGGTTAAGCGTGTCGTCCGCCAGCGGAGGCGGCGAGTCGGCCTGGAAGCCCGTGTAAGTTTTTGTAAGTTCGTGTAAGCGCCCTGCGTCCGGCGATTCGACGGTCGAGCGTGCGCCGGTCGAACTCGCTCGACCGACCGACGTGCGCCGGGCCCACGACCCGACGGTCACCGAAGAAGGACCCCGACGACGACGGTCTACGGACGTGCCGACCGCGGGACTCGCGATCCGTCGTCCGGGGCCGCGTCGGCTGTCTCGCGGGTCGTCATCGCAAACGGAGCCGACGGTCGCGGGCCGGAAGGGAGTGAGCAGAAGTCCGGTTCTGTTGGGACGCCACGAGAAGCAGAGTTCGCTCGAACCGCGGCGGGGTTCGCCCCGGGTGTCGTCACTCTCCGACTGCCTCCCGGTGCTCGCCGACCACCGAGAGGGCGCGGTCGAAAGTGAACCGGGCGCGCTCGTCGTCGAGGACCACCGGGAGTTCGACCCGAAGCGGGTCCCGGGCGACCACGGTGGCGACGTCGTATCCCGTCCACCCGAGCTCCCAGGACGGCGTCTCCCGGAGGTCGACGCCGTGCTCGTGGTGGAAGCCCATCACCGCAGGGTGCGTGAGGGCGGCGAGCTCGACGATGGAGTGCGACCACGCACCGCACCGCAGGCACTCGTAGACGACCGTGGCCTCGATGCCGTCCGCCCCGCCGACCTCGGGCGTGAACCAGTCCGGCGCCGTCGGCTCCCCCGGCAGGCACACCGTCACGTCCATCCCGCCGTCGCAGTGATAGCAGAAGCCGTAGCCCGCGGCGGCCTGCTGCCGGCGGTTCCACAGCTCCACGACCCTCGCCACCGCCGCCGGCGGCCGTCCCTCCACGACGCCCGGCGGCACGTCGGGGTCGGTGTACTGCATCCCGCAGTCCGGGCACTCCACGGCGATGCCGTCCTCGCGGAAACGAGCCACCATCGTCCCGCCGCAGTCCAGGCACGGCGCGGCGGTCCCGACCGGGTCCGCGTCCATCACCCGCGTCACGCCGCCGGAGAACACCGCACCGACGACCCGCCTGCCCGCCGCGGCCAGGCGGTAGCCCCCCTCGACCTTTCGCACGAACCGACCGACGAGTTCGCCGAGGTGGTAGTTGAACTGTCCGGCGTCGCGGACGCCGACCCGCTCGCGTAGGTCGGAGAACTGGACGGCGTCGCCGGTCTCGTGCAGTGCTTCGAGGATGGCGAACCGTATCTCGTGGCCGAGCAGGCCGAACGCCTCGTCCGGGGCGAGGCGCTCGACGGTCACTGACTCCCCCTCGCCGGCTTGGTCGTGCGCGTCGGGAGGCATGTCGTCAGGTCGACGCTACCGATAGTTAGGTGTCACGGGTGAAACCCGGAGGACTGCCGGCACGGGCCCCTACGGGGTCGTCGCCGCCACGTCCGGTTAATTCAGGGAGAAGAGAACGTCAGAGCCGCGCCGCGATGGCCCCGATGGTCGCCTCCAGGACGGCCTCGCGCTCGCCGAGCAGGAACTCGATGCGGCCGTCGCGGGAGCCCCGCGGGGTGACGCCGGCGGTCGGCACCTCGTCGGCGACGGCGGCTGCGACCGCCCGGACGTCGACCGGCACGGTGCTGCGGAGGCGGAGCTCGTCCTCGTTGAACCCGACGGTGACGAGCGGGCGCGGGCCGTCGTCGCGCCGGTGGAGCTCGTCGAGCAGGAGGTCGATGGGCGGGAAGTCGAAGCGGTGGGTGTACGCCTCGGTGTCGAGTACGCGGAAGCGGACGCCGTCGATGAGCCGGTCCTCGACGTGGTGGGCGGCCGTCTCCAGCTCCGTCTCCAGCTTCGTCCGGAACTGGCCGCTGACGTGTGCGGCCAGCGAGGCGTTGCCAGCGTCC
>Ga0209928_1000098_pt1 | contig 18776 bp, 14 predicted proteins | sample SalPonF2_B_D2_MG_FD_185727 | JGI IMG/M metagenome (GOLD analysis project Ga0209928, IMG submission 185727) | Salt pond soil microbial communities from South San Francisco under conditions of wetland restoration - Salt Pond MetaG SF2_B_D2_MG... ...
ACGCGCGGCAGACGCTCGATAAGTTGCTCCTGACTGAGGTCTCGGGCCTCGCGTTCGCTCACCTGCATCGCCCCGGCCGCGTGCTCGGCCTCCAGCGACACGCTGTCCAGCAGTTCCGGCGTAAAGATGATCACGTGAGCGTGCAGGTGGGCGCGGGCGCTGCAACCCAAGCAGCGACGGGGCATTGCGCAGCGGAAGCTGCTCTCCTTCAGCCGGGAGGCCGGAAACTGGAACAACACCCCCTTCCGGTTCAGATCCAGAATGCGGATGTCCTTGCCCGTGCCGGAAAAGTCTTCCTCGCCGCGGATGGCGTCCAGAACGGCCGTGCGCCCGGAAATGGGAACCTCCTGCTCGGTGACGCGCCGGGTGTGGTCGACGTCCTCGCTAAGGGCGCGGCGGAGGTCTTCCTGCACCCAATTGGCGGCGATGTCTTCTGTTACGGCGATTCTGCGCGGCAGGCGAAATCGGCAGTGGCACATGCCGCACCGGACAATGCAGTTCTGGCAGCCGGGCGGCGCGGTCAGCAGCGCCCCGCAGTTCGGACACAACACTTGCCGATTCCGCATCCGACACCTCCCTTGCTGCAAGCATAGACCTGTCGCACCCGCCGGGCGATGCGGGTATGCACCGCCCCTGACGGTCCCGCCCCAGCGCCATAGTCATAGTACGTTTCGGGAGGTGGGTAAGGCAAATCGGGCTTCGATTCGCGCGGGCGCCGGCTCTACCCGCTCAGGCCCGCAAGACCTTCAACTCGCGTCTTTCCGGGATCAATTCCGCCTCCAGCGCCAGCGAGAAGAATTCCTCCAGTGAGTCCTCGTGCTCCTCTGCGAAGGAGTAGTCCATGTACTTCGTCAGCAGGCGCTCGGCCAGGTCGGCCGGCCAGCCGGCCGGCGGGCCGAACTCCGCGGCGATGGCCTCCAGCCTCCCTTCCCCGCGGCGACGGGCCTTCAGCAGCAGTTCCTGAAGCTCCGGCGCGTGTGCGCTCTCTCTCGCGGCCCACAGCCCGAAGACGAACGGCAGGCCGGTCATCTCGAACCACAGCGCGCCAAGGTCGATCTGCTCGTGGAAGCCCAGCGGCGGGTCCACCACCACGCGGTCGCCGATCAGCAGCACCGCCTCGGCGGACTCCGGCGGCGTGATCTTCTGAGGATCATACGGAATGCACTTGAGCTTGCGGCCGAAGCTCTTCCGCCACAGAAGCCGCGCCAGGGCCACCGAGGTATGGCTCTCGCCATCCACCCAGAGCGTGCGCATTTCCTCCGGCGGAATGCGGGCGTAGACGCGGGTGGTCAGCGTGCGGCCCCGGCAGGACACCCCGCCCGCCGGAAGCACGGTCCAGGGCGTCTCGGCCTTCTGCACGTCGATGGTGGACACCAGGGCGGCATCCGCCTCGCCGCGCTGCAGCAGGCCCGGCAGGTCGGCCGGCGGGGCGAACAATAGCTCCACGTCCCCGCGCTCTTCCAGCCCGGAAAGGAGCGGGCGGGCGTACAAATACGGTACTGCCGCGATGAGAAATGGAGCCTTGGCCATTGCGAAACACCGTGGGAAACGGGTTCTGCCGGGAAAGGCCGGCCCTTCCCCGGTCGATGCATTCTAGGCGCGGCGAGCGGCCGGGGCGTTGGAAAGCTCGATCAACTTGTCCAAGGCCTCGGCGGCCGCGCCGGTATCGATGGATTCCGCCGCCGGCGACAGCCCGGAGGCGATGTCCTCCGCCTTGCCCGCCACGGCCAGGGCGGCGGCGGCGTTGAGCAGGACGATCTCCCTGGCCGGGCCGGGCCGGCCGGCCAGCACGCCGCGGATGACGGAAGCGGAATTCTCCGGCGAGTCGATCAGCAGGTCTTCCAGGTTCACCCGGGCGAGTTGGAAATCTTCCGGGCGGACGGTGTAGGTGGACACTTCGCCGTCGCGCCACTCGGAAATCTTCGTTTCCGAGGCGGTGGACAGTTCGTCCAGCCCGTCCTCGGCGTGGACGACCATCGCGCGGATGGCTCCCAGAGCCCCGAGCACCTCGGCGACCTTCTCCGTCAGGGACGCGTCGAACACGCCCATCACCTGCCGCCGGGCGCCGGCGGGGTTGGTCAGCGGCCCGAGGATGTTGAAGATGGTTCGCACGCCGAGTTGCTTGCGGACCGGCCCGGCGTGCTTCATGGCCGGGTGGTGCTTGATGGCGAAGCAGAAACACACCCCCGCCTCGTGCAGGCAGCGGGAGACGGCCTGGGGCGTGGCGTCGAGGTTCACGCCGAGCGCCGCCAGCACGTCGGCCGAGCCGCTGACCCGCGTGTTCGTGCGGTTGCCGTGCTTGGCGACCCGCACGCCCGCCCCGGCCAGCACCATCGCCACGGCCGTGGACACGTTGAACGTGCTCAGGCCCGTGCCGCCGGTGCCGCAGGTATCGGCCACGTCGGCCCCGCCGGTGTCGATCGGCACCACGTGCTCGCGCATGGCCATCGCCGCCCCGGCGATCTCGTCCACCGTCTCGCCCTTGGCGGCCAGGGCCACCAGCAGCCCGGCGATCTGGCTCTCCGTCCAGAGCCCCTCCATGATGTCATTGAACGCGGCGCGGGTCTGCTCGCGCGTGAGGTCGCCCCCGGCCATGACCATCTTCAGCAACTCGGCGTGGGAATATTCCGACATGGCGGCTCCTTTTCGTACAATGTCGCTTCGCGGCGAGGGAGTTTACCACAGGCCTCGCCCTCGTGGAATCCGCAGTATGCCGAAGGATGGGAGCCGTTCCGTGAGAAGTGACACGCAGCGTGCGCCACAAAGCGCCCGCGCCCACAAGCCGTTCCGCCTGCTGGTCATCGCCGACCCGCACTACGCCTCGATGGACATCGCCCACCCGCGCATCGAATGCCCGCTCGGCCTGGAGCTGACCCGCCGGGCCATCGCGGACGCCGCGCGCCGAGGCGGCTTCGACGCGGTGGTGATCCTCGGCGACGTGATCAACGACGGCTCCAACCCGGACGAACTGCCCTTGCTGGAGGAAATGGCGCAGACCGTCCGCGAGGCCGTCGGCGACGTGCCGGTCCTGCTGACGCCCGGCAACCACGACGGCCCGCACCCCACGGCCGCGCTGGACGCCTTCCGTTTCGCCCCGGGCCTGCACGAACTGGACGGCGTGCGGCTGCTGGCCTTCGCCGACGCCTACCGCGACCTGAAGCACTGCACCCGCACGGAAGACGGCCTGCGCCTGCTGGCGGAGCTGAACGGCGGCTCGGGCGGCGGCCATGGCGGCGACGAATGCGCAACGCCTCTCGTCGCCTTGCAGCACAACCCCATCCACCCGGTCATCGAGGGCGACTACCCGCACATGCCCACCAACCGCCGGGAGATCATGGCCGGCTACGAGCGAGCGGGCGTGGCGCTGTCCATCAGCGGGCACTACCACAAGGGCCAGCCGGAGGCGACGGCCGGCGGCGTGCGGTACGTCACCTGCCGGGCCCTGTGCGAGCCGCCGCACCCGTACTACGCCGTCACGCTCCGCGGCCGGCAGGCGGACGTGCTGGAGCGGCCGTTGCATCTGTCCGGCCGCCCGGCCGTGTGGGACTGCCACACGCATACCCAGTTCGCCTACTGCCGCGACAACGTGACGGCCGAGGCGGTGGTCGCCCGCGCGCGGAAGTTCGGCCTCGCCGGCGTGTGCATCACGGAGCACGCCCCGCAGCTCTACTGCCGGGCGGAGGACTTCTGGGAAGCGCGGCACATCCACGAGCCGGAGATATGGCGGAGCGAAGAGCACAGCCGCATGGCCGCCTACCGCGCGGCCGTCGCGCCGCTGCGGGCGGAGAACGTGCGGGTCGGCCTGGAAGTGGAGCTGGACCGCGACGGCGAACTGGTGCTGAAGGACGAAGACCGCGCGTGGGCCGACCTGTTGCTGGGGGCGATCCACTGGCTGCCCAAGGCGGACGGGGCGGAGAAGACGGAAGACCCCGAAGCTGTCTTCATGGACACGTGCGAGAAGCTCATCGCCCACGGCGTCGACGTGCTGGCCCATCCGCTGCGGATCTTCCGCTGGCTGGAGATGCCCGCACCGAAGCATCTGTACGCTCCGCTTGCGGAGATGCTCGCTTCCGGCGGCGTGGCGGCGGAGTTCAACATCCACGGCAACGAGCCGGACCCGGCATTCCTGGCCGAGTGCATCCGCCGGGGCGTGAAGATCTCCCTCGGCTCGGATTCCCACCACACGGCGCAGGTGGCGGGCTTCGGCTATCACCTGGACGTGCTGGAGCGGCTTTCCGACGGCCGGGAGTTGGCGGACATCCTCTACTCCCCCGCGGGCGGTTGACGTGGCATGGACGTCTCGCCCGTGAGCAGACTGACTGCTGCCGGCCCACGGACCACAGGTCCGTGGCACGCACGGGGGGGACGCCCGTGCCACAAGAGCCGCCGCTTGCGGAACCGCGGGCGGCCGCCTACATTCAACCTTGCATGGAGCGCATGGCTCTTCAGTTTCTGGGGGTGCGGAGCTTCGGGCTGCTGGCCGGCCTGGGGGCGATCGTCTCCATCCTCCTGATCGGCTGGGGGCTGTGGCAGCTTCTCCACCGCCGCACCCGGTACGGGGCGTGGTCCATCGCGGCGGGGGTGCTCCCGGCCGCGGCGGGGCTCATCGGCATGGGCCGCGGCGGGCAGGGGTTCTGGCTGGCGATCCTCGCCGTGCAGATCATCCTGGCCGTGGCGGTGTTCTACTGGGCGGCCTACGCCGCGCTGGGCAAGGGCCGGCTCGCCGTGCTGGTGACGCTGCGCGTGGCGGCGATCATCGTGCTGCTGCTGATCCTCTTCAAGCCGGCCATGCGATTCACGCCCTCCAACGGCGGCGCCCGCTCGGTGCTGCCGGTGCTGATCGACCGCAGCGGGTCGATGGGCGTTTCCGACGACCCGCACACACCCAGCCGCTACGAGCAGGCGCTGCAGATGCTCGGCGCGCAGCAGGGCCGCATGGACAAGCGCCTCGCCCCGGCATGGTACACGTTTGGGGAGGCTGTCCAGCAGGCCGGCGGCCTGTCCGGCGCCGCGGCGCTCAAGCCCGCCGGCGAGGGCACAGACGGCACGGACCTGGCCCTCGCCATCCGCACGGCCGCGGGAGAGTACGCCCGCGACCGCGTGCCCGGCATCCTGCTGCTGACCGACGGCGTGCACAACGCGCCCGGCAAGCTCACCGACGCCCTCATCGAAACCGGCGTGCCGGTCTACGCCGTCGGCGTGGGGGCGAAGGGCACGGCCGCCACCGGCCGGCCGAATGTGGAATTGCTCTCTGCCGAGACGCCCCTCACGGCCGTCAAGAACAACACCGCCACCATCACCGTCCGGGCGAGGGCCACCGGCATCGCCACCCCGCCGCCGGTGCAGCTCTTCGAGGAAGACGCCACCCAGCCGGTGGCCTCCGCGCCGCTCAGTCGCGAGGCCGGCGGCGCTGCCTGGACGGCGGAGCTGAAGTGGACCCCGCGCGACGAGCCGAGCCGGCCGATGGCGAGCGTCCGCAAGCTGCGCGTCTCGCTGCCGCTGGAGGCGGCCGAGGCGATCGAGAAAGACAACCACGCCGACCTGCACGTGCTGGTGACCGAACCGCGCATCCGCGTGCTGTACGTCGAGGGCTCCATGCGGCCGGAGTACAAGTTCCTCCGTCGCGTGCTGGACTCGGACGCGAACGTGCAGTTCATGGCCCTTGTGCGGGTCTCCGGCAACCGGTTCTGGGCGCAGGGGGCCATCGGCGGGGCGACGCTCGACCGCCTGCCGACCACTGATGAGGACTTCGCCCTGTTCGACGTGCTGATCCTTGGCGACCTGGACAGCACGTTTCTCGGGGAAGACCGCCTCCAGCGCATCCGGCAGTTCGTCAACGACGGCGGCGGGCTGTTGATGACCGGCGGGCACAACAGCTTCGGTCCCGGCGGGTACGGGGCCACGGCCCTGGCCGACGTGCTGCCGGTGAGCATCGGCCCGCGCTCGCAGGGGCAGGAGGCCACGCCCTTCGTGCCGCAACTGACGGCCGAGGGGCAGGCCCACCCGATCTTCGACGGCATCTCCGGCTACTTCCACGGCCCCGGCGGCCGCCGGCCGGATGAGAAGCTCACGGCCTTGCCGGAACTGCTGGGCTGCGTGGAGGTGGCGTCCGTCAAGCCGGGCGCGGCCCTGGCCGTGCACCCCACGCGCCAGAACGCCGCCGGGCCGCTGGTGGTGCTGGCGGTGGGGCGGTTCGGCGCGGGGCGGGCGGCGGCCTTCACCGCCGACACCACGTGGAAGTGGTACATGCCCCTGCGCGGGCTGGGGGCGGACAGCCCGTACCACCGCTTCTGGGGGCAGGCGGTCCGGTGGCTGGCCGGCGCGGACACCAAAAGCCGCCAGGCCGACCCCGCGGCCCTGTTGCGGCTGGACCGGCAGTTTCTCCGTGTTGGCGGGCAGGTGCGGGCGTTGGCCAAGGTGCAAGGCCTCGGCGGCGCCGCGCCGCACGGCGCGCAGGTCTCGCTGACGGCCACCAGGGAGGGCGGACGCGCGGAGGTGCTGGCGATGGCCCCCACGGCCGGGGCGGGGGCCTTCGAGCTGACCTACCGCCCGCCGGCGCCGGGCCGCTACACCGTGCGGATCGTCGCCCGCGACGCCGACGGAAAGGAGCTCGGCACGGATGAACTCGAGCTCACCGTGGAGAAGCACTCGGCCGAGTTGGAGAACGTGGACCGCGACGACCCACTGCTGCGGCGCATCGCCGAGCGGAGCGGCGGGGCGTTCGAAGACCTCTCCCGTCTGCCGGAGCTTCTGGACACGATCTTCCGCCGCGCCGAGGCGATGGCCCCGCCGGCGCCCGATGCCCGGCAGGTGCGGCTGTACAACTTCGGGCTGCTGTTCGTGCTGTTCGTGGGGCTTCTGACGGCCGAGTGGCTGCTCCGCAGGGCGTGGCAGTTGCAGTAGAGGCTCCCAACACCCCGCGCGGTCGGTGTGGGACTCCCGAGCAGTCTGGAGGAATCTTGACGCCCTCCCTTGGTTGCGGCGTCGTCCGGCTGCATCAATCCGGGCGGGACCTGCTTCGCCGTCCATGCAAGCCTCGCGGTCGCCGAAAAACCGGACGACAATCTTTCCGCAAAAGGCTCTATCTGCCGGCTGTAGCGGGGAACCAAACGCATCGTAGCGATGCATAATCTGGACGCTTAATCATTAATGGGGAAACATTTTGCGCGAAATGGGAGCTTCTCCTTGACCTTGCGGGGATGTGTGATAGCCTGATCGTTCCTACTGAAACCATTTGTTCAGGAATTGTTATGAATCTCTTGAACGATAATCAGGATCAACAATCCACGATGGTGGCCGCGGCCTTGACCGAAGGGCCCACGGGGCATCCGGACGGCCGGGACTGCGCGCACGGCGGGGGGGCCGGCGGAGGCGATACGGACTCCGCTGCTCGCGAGCGTTACGATCTCCGCGTGCTGCAGGCGCTGCGGCGGATCATCCGCTCGATCGATCTGCACTCGCGCAAGTTGTACTCTCAGCACGAGATCACCGGCCCGCAGCTTGTTTGCCTGCTGGCGGTTCAGCAGCTCCAGCCGGTCACACTCAGCGGCATCGCCCGACAGGTTCATCTCAGTTCGAGCACGGTCCTCGGGATTCTGGACCGGCTGGAGGCCAAGGGGCTGGTCCATCGCCAGCGCGACGCGCACGACCGGCGGCTGGTGCGGGCGTTTCTCACGGAGAAGGGTGAGCAGATCACCTCCCGCGCCCCCTCGCCGCTGCAGGAGCGGCTCGCGACGGCCATGGCCCGCCTGCCGGAGGCCGAGCAAGCGGCCATTTCAAAGTCTCTCGATAGAATTGCAAATATGATGTAAGTCCGCCACGCGGACGCCGCGCCCTTCCTTGATACCGGGCCCGTCGGGCCCGCCACAGAGCACGAAAGGGTCGGAGGCGCCTTGGAGGCGAGGCAAGCGAGTTTAATGCCAGACAAGAAGGAGTCTTCTACAAATGCGGGGTAAAGCCATGACCTACGAAAGCGAGAACGAAGCCAAGGCCAACTTTGACAATGTCTATGTTGCCGCCACGCCGCATGCCTACATCGCGGAGATGGCGAAAAACGGATACGAGATCGGCGAGCAGGCCCGGCCGTACTGCGCCGCGGCCGTCGAACTGCTCCAGGAGCACACCGGCAGCGCCTGGCCGGTGCACATGCTGGACGTCGGCTGCTCGTACGGGATCGGCTCGGCCTTCGTGAAGCACGGCTGCTCCTTCGACGAGATGGTGGCGTTCTTCAGCTCCCGGGCTCCGCAGGACTACCGCGGCGCCTGCGAGGCGGTGCGCATGTGGCTGAACGTCACGTCGCCAACCTGCGACATCCGCACGGTGGGGCTGGACAGCTCCGAGCCGGCCATCCGGTTCGCCCTCGACGCCGGGATGCTCAACGGCGGCATCGCGCGGGACTTCGAGCAGGACGGCGCCGCGCCGACGGAGGACGAGATCGCTTGGTTCCGGAGCTGCAACCTGATGATCAGCACCGGAGCGATCGGCTACGTGACCGAACGCACGCTCGACATCGTGCTGGAGCACCTCGGCAAGGACCATCCGCGCGAGTACGGCCCATACGCCGTGGTGACGATGCTGCGGATGTTCGACGGAACGCCCATCAAGGAGGTCTTCGAGCGGCACGGGCTGACCTTCGGGTCTGTGCCGAGCGTCCGGCTGCCGCAGCGGCGCTTCGCCGACGCCGAAGAGCGCAAGCGCGTGATCGATCTGCTCAATCGGCACGGCGTGGACACGCGCGAGTGGGAGGCCCGCGGCAGGCATTATGCAAACCTGTACGTCGCCGCCCCGTCCGAGCAGTTCGACCTGCTGCGGAACCGCATGGCCGAGGTGCGGACGGAACTCGACGGCGAACCGGAAGCCGTCGGCTACATCCAGCGCTGACGCCGCCTTCGGCCGACGAGAGAGAAGATGATTTCGGTCAACCGAGTCTCCAAATCCTTTGACGGCGGCAATACGTACGCGGTGCGGGAAGTGGCCCTCGAGGTGCGCGAGGGCGAAACGCTCGTGTTGCTGGGCTCCTCCGGCTGCGGCAAGACGACGCTGCTGAAGCTGATCAACCGGCTGCTGGAGCCGACCGATGGCGCCATCGAGGTGGATGGGCAGGACATCGCCTCCCAGGACCCGATCTCCCTGCGCCGCCGCATCGGCTATGTGTTCCAGGGCATCGGGCTGTTTCCGCACATGACCGTCGAGGAGAACGTGGCCATGGTGCCGCGGCTGCTGGGCTGGAGCCGCGGCAAGCGGAGACGCCGCGCCCGCAAGCTTCTCGACACCGTCGGCCTCGAGCCTGACACGTACGCGGATCGTTTCCCCGAGGAACTCTCCGGCGGTCAGCAGCAGCGCGTGGGCGTGGGGCGGGCCCTCGCGGCCGACCCGGCCTACCTGCTGATGGACGAGCCGTTCGGCGCGCTCGACGCCCTCACGCGAGACACGCTTCAGCAGGAACTCCTGGATTTGCGGCGCCGGCTGAACAAGACCATCGTGTTCGTCACGCACGATATCTTCGAGGCCCTCACGCTGGGCGAGCGCATCGCCGTGCTGCACAACGGCCGGCTGGAGCAGGTCGGCACGAAGGAAGAAATCGTCGGCCGGCCGGCGACGGACTTCGTGCGCGAGCTGTTCGAGAAGCCCGCTCGCCAACTCGCCGAATATGGAGACCTGCTGTGATGCTCGCACAGGCGGCCTCCTGGTTCGAGGGGTTCATGGCCTTCCTGACGCCGCGTCTGCCGGAGCTGTGGCTGCGCACAGGCGAGCACCTGATGCTTACGGGCATCGCCACGGGCGTGGCGATTCTCGTCGGCATCCCCTTGGGCATTCTGGCGGCTCGCGTCCGCCCCTTGCGGGGCGGGCTGACCGGCGGGGTGGGCATCCTGCAGACCATCCCCAGCCTGGCGATGCTCATGCTGGTGTACGTGATCCTCGACGGCGTGGGCGTGCCGGCGCTGGGCGCGCCGACGGCCATCATCGCGCTGATTCTCTATGCCCTGCTGCCGATCGTCCGCAACACACTCACGGGCTTGCAGGGCGTCTCGCCGGCCGTTGTGGAGGCCGCCAGCGGCATCGGCATGAACTCCTCGCAGCGGCTGTGGCTGGTCGAGGTACCGCTGGCCATGCCGGTGATCGTGGCCGGGGTCCGCACGGCCGCCGTCGTCGGCGTGGGCATCGCCACGCTTTCGGCGTTCATCGGGGCCGGCGGGCTCGGGCAGTTCATCAACCGCGGCCTGGCCCTCTACAATTGGCGGCTGATCCTGCTGGGCGCGATTCCGGCGGCCATCCTCGCCCTCATTGTGGACGGCGCCATCGCCGCCTTGCAGTGGGGCCTGCGGCGCAAGCGCAGCGGCGCCACGGCCGCGGCGGCCGCGCTGGATCGCTTCTTTCGACCGTTGGCGCTGGCCGCGCCGGTGCTGCTGGTCGCGGCGGGATGCTTCTCGTACTTCTCCACCGCCCTGTACGGCCGGCGGGTGACCATCGCCACCAAGAACTTCACCGAGCAGTTGGTCTTGGGCGAGATCATGGCCCAGCTCATCGAGAATCGCGCCGACGCCACCGTCGACCGGCGGTTCAACCTCGGCGGCACGCCGATCTGCCACGAGGCCCTCGCCAACGGAGAGGTGGACATCTACGCCGAGTACACAGGTACGGCTCTCACGGCCATCCTCAAGCAGCCGGTTCTCTCGGACCCGGACGAAGCCTACGACGTGGTCAAGGAGGCCTACAGCGAGCGGTTCGGCATCGAATGGCTCCCCCCATTCGGCTTCAACAACACCTACGCGATCACCGTGCGGCGGTCGATGGCGGAGGAGCGGGGCCTGGAGAAACTCTCCGACCTGATCGCGATTTCCGGGCAACTCCGTGCCGGCTTTACGGCCGAGTTCAGCGAGCGGCCGGATGGCTACCCGGGCCTGAAGGAGGCCTACGGACTGCGGTTCAAGGACGTGCGGGACCTGGACCCGTCCTTGATGTACCAGTCGGTGAAGAACGAAGACGTGGACGTGATCTGCGCCTTCGCCACCGACGGGCGCATCGCCGCCTACGACCTCAAGCCGCTGGACGACGATCGCAACTTCTTCCCGCCGTACCACGCCGCGCCGCTGGTCCGCAGGGAACTGCTGCTGGCCCGGCCGGAAATCCGCGAGGCGCTGGAGCTTCTCGCCGGCCGGTTGGACGCGGCTACCATGCAGCGGCTCAACTACGAGGTGGACGGCAAGACGCGCAGCCCGGCCGAGGTGGCCCGCGAGTTTCTCGAACGGGAAGGGCTGCTGGAGTAGGGCCCCGGCATCGTGAAGGCTCCTTCTCAGGCTGCGGATTCGTTTGCCGGCTCGGCCTACCTGCTGATGGACGAGCCGTTCGGCGTACTCGACGCCCTCACGCTTGGCGAGCGCATCGGCTCCACTGCGCCCTTCGGCGTTGCTCAGGCGCCTCGCTCCTGGCGAGGCCGGTCGCGGCGCCTTAACGGCCCCGCTCGCGGACGTCCGGCATCGCGGAGCGGTGTGGCTGTTCATTCCGCAATCCGCATTCCGTAATTGCGTTCGCCCTTTTGCCTTCCCGCCTTCTTGCCCGCTTGCCTGCCGCGGGCGAGACAAGGGCTGAGGCGCATCTTGCACGGACCGGCAAGGGCGAGTAGTCTGCCCGTCGGCCGCTCCGGCCACGGGAGACCGCAGCTATGGCCCTGCTGCACGTGAACTTCGACGGCGCGTCCATCGGCAAGCGGACGGAGATGAACGTCCTCATTCCGGATGGCCGGCGCGGCCCGCTGCCCGTGCTGTACCTGCTGCACGGGCTGTCCGACGCCTACGCCGACTGGCAGCGGAAGAGCCGCATCGAATGGTACGTGCGGGACCTGCCGCTGATTGTCGCCATGCCGGACGGGGCGCGGAGCTGGTACCTCAACACACCGCTGCACGGCGACTACGAAGATCACATCGTGCGGGACGTGATCGGCTTCGTGGACCGCACGTTCCAGACCATCCGGGCCCGTCGCGGCCGGGCCATCGCCGGGCTGAGCATGGGCGGCTACGGCGCGGTGCAGCTCGGCATGAAGCACCCCGGCAAGTTTACGTGCATCTGTGCCCACAGCGGGGCGTTTCTGCTGGAAGCGGGCCGGCCGGAGCCGCCGTTCGCCGAGATGATGCCGTACTTCCGCAAGCGGGCCAACCAGCCGGGGGCCTTGGCCAAGGGCCTGCTGAAGCGCCGCACGCGGCCGGCGCTGCGGATGGACTGCGGCCGGGAGGACTTTCTCATCGAGAACAACCGCCGGTTTCACGCGCATCTGAAGCGGCTCGGATACGCGCACGAGTATGAGGAATTCGACGGCGCCCACGACTGGGACTACTGGGACGCGCACGTGCGGGACACGCTGCGGTTCGTGATGCAGCACGTGGCGAAGGCCTAGAGCAGCTTGCCGAAATCTTGTCGCCCTCTTGGTGCTTGCGGCTTCGCCTGGCGGTGTCCGCCTGCTTCGCTGTCCTTGCCAGGCTCGTCCTCACCTACCAACAGAACGACAATCTTCCCGCAATAAGCTCTAGGATGCCGAAGGCGCGCCCGCAGGGCGCCCGCCGCTCGTTTGCTAAGCAAGTAACCCCACTACACCCTACTGGCCTTCGTTCGAACCGGATGTGGCGCTGGTTACGGCGTTCCTGAGGCGCTTTACTGCTGTGTCGTAATCGGCCATTCCGCGCACACTGCTGTCATTAGTCAGAAGTTCAACAGCCGGAAGAGCTTGCGGGTCGCCTATCTGTCCAAGGGCTGACACAACAGCCACGCGCACTTCCCAGGCCGGATCGCCCAGCGCGGCGATGAGGCCAGGCAGGAAGTCCGATCTCCCGGCTTTGCCCAGCCCGCGGGCCGCCGCCTGGCGCACGCCAACGCGGCTGCCCGGAGAGGCCAGGGCCCGGGCCAAATAATGCTCCGCCTCAGGCCCAGACATCTTGGCGATTGCGTATGCCGCCGCTTCGCGGACCTGAGCTTCAGGATCATTGTTCATTACTTCCGCCAGCGCGCCCGCCGCCATTGGGTCAGCAATCAGCCCCAAGGCATAGCACGAACTCTGACGCACTGACCACTTCTGAGAACCAAGGCACCGCACCAGCGCAGGTACGGCTTGCCTGTCGCCGAGCCGTCCTATCGCTTCCAGCACGCTGCAAGGCAGATTGCTTGGCAAAGGATCGGTCAACTCCAGCAGCGTCGGCAGAGCACGCTTCTCGTCTGCATTACCCAAGGCCACAGCAATCTCGACGCGCCGGGAAGAGGTGGCCAACTGAGCCAGAAGGAACTCGATGCCCGCCGGATCTGCCATGGCAACCAGCGCCTCTATGGCCCCAAGCTTTCCCTGGAGAACATGATCCTGAAGGAATTCCCTAGCCGTAACAGAATCACTATCGGCCAGAGCTCTGTAGGGTGGGTCCCAAAGATTGCTCCACGCCCGGCCCTTGTTCCGCTCCTCAGAAAGGGCAAGCAAGACGGGAACCCCCGGTTCGCCCAACCGCCCAAGAGATTGGATGGCCTCTGTCACCGCATCCGCGTAGCACTTCGCAAGGCTAAACCCGGGCTCCCTGGCTTTGAGGGCCAGGTCATGCGCAATTCGCAACTCGCCTGCGGCCTCGGCGTTGCCCACATACCCCAGGAATTCTGCCGCCCTCGCGCGGACATTCACATGGCCGTTGCGCAAGACGGACACCAGGACCGGCTGACAAGCCGGATCAACCTCTCGCCTCAACGCTTCCAACCGGCGCCTCCGCTCCCGGCGAGCGTCCCATGCGTTCGCGGACTCCTGCGGCTCAATCATCCTCTTGAGGAGGTCACGAAGCATCCACGTGGCGGTATAGTCCTCGTGCCCGGTCTCGTGACTTGCGGCAAATGACTCCTCTACCAGCGGCAAGACTGCCGCAGGTCCAATGCTCACAAGTAGCTCCAGGAACGATTCTCCTTCCGCCTGGGACTGCCCGTATGTCCAGCCCGCGAAACCGGGATAGTCGGATGCGGTCCGCGGCAGTGGCGCGCAACGAAGGGCCGCTCGGACGCCGCGGTGATCCCCCAGCCTGCACAGGGCCAATCCGATCCTTGCCTGGAACGGTGTCGGCGTGACACCACCCTTGGGAGCCATGGCCGCCAGTTGCTCGATGGCTCCATTGCACCGCAGCAACCCCAGCGCCTCCACAGTGGCGTATAGCACGTTCGCGTCGCCGTCGCTCAACGCCTCCACTAATGCCTTTTCAGCGGAAGGTCCGATCTGGACTATCTCGTTCACGGCCTGATGAATGTCCATGGGGTGGCGCTGCCGCCAAAGCCCGAGTTTGACACAGAAGACCTCAAGGCGTGACGGAGGAGATGATCTCAGTCCGTCTAGAACCCGCCTGGCTCGCACCTCCGGCAGTTGACAATACACCTTGGCACTGAACCATACAGCGCCAGCAAGCAAGACTGCGCATAGGAGCAGACAAAGCCCGATGGCCCGGTACCGCATTGCCGACCTCGGAAGTCGCAGAATCTTGACGATCTTCATAGCACTACGCCCGGCGGGACTCGAACCCACGACCTGCGGTTTAGGAAACCGCCGCTCTATCCTGCTGAGCTACGGGCGCATCGATTTTTGGCACAACGCCTCCCGCCGGCCGAGAGGTCCGAGCAGTAGGTTCCCCGGAGGGCAACCGCCGCTCTATCCTGCTGAGCTACGGGCGCATCTGACTATGCTGAGCATACCCGGCCGGCCGGATTCCATCAACGCCGTGCGTGCGCACGAAGCGGGGCGACCGTTCGCCCGGAACGGCCGCCCCGATAGTCCTTTGCCGGCGGACGGCTACTCCGCGCTGGCCATCTGCATGCCGATCAGGGACAGGAAGCGGTTGGCGTTCAGCACCGGGATTCGCATGTTCGCCGCGAGGCCCTGGATCGACTTGTAGGCCTGGTAGGTCTTCATCTGCTCCTGGTAGACCTTCCAGACCTGCGGGGGGGCGTCATCGGCGGGCTTGGGCGGCGGGATGGGCTCCTCGCCGATCACCACGAAGTCGGTGTCGATGTTCACCTCGTCGACCACCTTGCCGCCGACGCGACGGATCAACTGCTTGACGGCCTCGGCGCCGGCCTCGGTGGCCGCGCCTTTGCCGAGCAGGTCGAACTTGCCCTCGACCACGAACGTGAAGACGCGGTTCTCGTCGAAGGCGATATTGGAGACGAGGTCGTCCTCGATCAGCGGATCGCTCTTCTTTTGTTCGGTGATGCGGCACTCGGAGACGCTGGGGCTGACGTTGGTGACCACCAGCAGCGCCTTGGGCTGCTCCTCCTCGCCTTTGCGGGCGGGGATGCCGGTGGACGGCCAGACGCTGAAGGTCATGCCGACCTTCACGTTGTTGCGGGCGCCGATGTTGATGTAGCAGCGGTCCGTGCCCTCGACCAGGCGGATCACCTTGCCGTCCGGCTCCGGGCGGGCTTCCTGCGGGCCGGGCGAACGGCTGTCGTTGAGTTTCCTGAGGGCCGCGGCAAGCTGCTGGGCCAGCTTGTTGATCTCGATCTGCCGCTTCTCCAACTCGGCGTTGAGTTTGGTGATGGTGTCGTTCAGCTCCGCGGCGTTCTTGTTGGCCACGGCTTCGGCCTCGCCGAGTTTCTTCAGGTATTCGTCGTGCTGGGTCTTCTTTGCGGTCTGCAATTGGGAGATCGTCTGATTGGAGGCCTTGATCTCCTGGTCGAACTTGGTTTCGATCTCCTGGATGCGCTGGGCCTTCTGCTCGTTCTCCTTGGCGAGGGCTTCGTTACGGTCGCGGGCTTCGGCCGCCTTCTCCCGCGCCGCCTTCAGCATGGAGCGGACGCGGCGGATCTCGTTCACAAAGCCGGCGAAGCTGCCGCCGTCTTCCTGGGCGGCGACGAACTTGTCCTTCTCTTCCTTGGCCTGCTCGTAGCCGCCCGCGCCGCCCGTGATCCACTGGCTCAGGTCCCGCACCTGCTGGATCAACTGGGCGGTGACAGTCTGGGCCACGGCGCCGCGGTCGCCCGAGGCTTCCTGGAAGGCCCGCTCCATCACGGCCACTTCCGCGCTGCGGCGCTCGGCCTCCTGGGCATACTTCTTCCGCTCGGCCCGCTCCTGGGCGGCGATCTGCTCCGCGTCGGACTTCTGCATGTGGAAGATCACGGCCAGCGAACCGGCGATCAGCGTCGTGAACACGAAAATGATCGCCACATAGGGAGGACTCTTGCGAGGTTGTACGACGCGTGCCATGTGGTTGCACTCCTGTAACTGACGGCGGCCAGTGAAGCGAAGTCGTTTGTCCTATGCCGGATAGCGATAGATTATGCCGGCCGGCGCCCGCGGGGCAACTGCCGGGGCGATGCACCGGGGTCCAGTATGATTCGGAGGAAGCCGAATCTCAAGCGCAATTTGCCCCCGCACACGAACCGTTCACAACCCCAGCTTCTCGTTGAGCAGGCGCTGCACCTCGGCCGGCGGGGCGGCCCCGCGGGATTTCTGCATCACCTGGCCCATCAGGAAGCCCATCGCCTTGCTCCGCTTCTTGCCGCCGGAGGTAACTTGCTCCACCGCCTGGGGGTTGCCGTCGATCGCCTCCCGCACCCACGCCTCGATTTGCCCGGCGTCCTTCACGGCGAGCAGGCCCTCGGCCTCGGCGATTTCGCGCGGGGTTCCGCCGACTTCCGCGAGCTTGTCGAAGACCCTGGCCCCGGCCGTGGCGTTGACGTCTCCAGCGTCCATCATCTTCGCCAGCTCGGCGAGCTGCCCGGCTGTGACGCCCACCTCCGCGATCGTGCAGCCGCGCTCGTTGGCGAAGGCCGAGCCGCGCCCCAGCAGCAGGTTGCAGCAGCGCTGGATGCTGGCTCCGGCGGCGACGGCCGCGTCCAGCAGGTCGCCGGTGGGGGCGTCCTGGGTGAGGGCGTCGGCCTCTTTGAAGCCCAGCCCGGCGTCCATGTATCGCTGCCGGCGGGCCAGCGGAAGCTCGCCGATCTCGCCTTCCACGCGGCCGCGCCACTCGTCGCTCACGGTCACCGGCACCAGGTCCGGGTCCGGGAAGTAGCGGTAATCGTGGGCCTCTTCCTTCTCGCGCTGGAAGACGGTCTGCCCGAGCGCGTCGTCGTAGCCGCGGTTCTCCTTCTCGCGTTTCTCGATCGAGTAGCCCTCGGGGTCCGCCCGCCACTCGGCGTACTGGCGGGATATCTCGAACTGCACGGTCCGCTCCAGCGCGCGGAAGCTGTTGAGGTTCTTCACCTCGCAGATGGGCGTCTTGTACGTGCGGCCGTCGCGGGTGATGTGCAGGTTGATGTTGGGCTCGAAGCGCATGTGGCCCATCTGCATGTTCGCCTCGGAGACGCCCAGCCACCGCACCAGCCGGTGCATGGAGCGGGCGTAGCCCATCACCTCCTCCACGGAGTGCATGTCCGGCTCGGAGACGATCTCCAGCAGTGGCACGCCGGCGCGGTTGAGGTCGACGCCGGTGTGGGCTGGGTTGTCGTGGACGTTCTTGCCGGCGTCCTCTTCCAGGTGGGCCCGCAGCACGCGGATGCGGCTGGCGCCGCCGTCCGGCAGCGGCACGTCCAGGTGGCCGTTGGCGCTGAGGGGCAGGTCGTACTGGCTGATCTGGTAGTTCTTGGGCAGGTCCGGATAGTAGTAGCCCTTGCGGTCCCACTTGGTGTACGAGGCCACGCGGCAGTTCAGGGCCAACCCCACCTTCATGGAGAACTCCACCGCGCGGGCATTCATCACCGGCAGGGCCCCGGGCAGGCCCAGGCACACGGGGCAGACGTTGGTGTTCGGCGGGTCGCCGAAGCGGTTGCGGCAGCGGCAGAACATCTTCGTGGCCGTGGCCAGCTCCACGTGGATTTCCAGCCCCACGACCGGCGTGACGATTTCGCTCGATGGCGCCATGGCGTTACTCGCTCTGTCCTTCTTCCATCAGCCGGCGCAGGGCGTCGGCGGGGTCTTGCTCGTTTGCGCCGCCGGGTGGGGCGGTCCAGGCTTGTGAAGCATCGCTCGATTCCGCGTGGATGGGCGAAGGCGGCCCCGCGCCGCCGACAAGGCTCTGCAGCGCGTCCTCGGACCGCTCGTCGCCTTCCGGGTGCAGGCCGGCGAGGTTGGGCTTGCGGTCCTGCTGCAAGGCCCGGGCGATGGCCTCCGCGCGGAGGATGGGCCCGTACAGGGCGCGGACGTCCACCATCATCGCCACGTACCCGCAGGTCATGCACACGGCGCCCTTGAGCTCCAGGCTGGCGTCCTGCTCCGGCCGGTGGCCGTGGTCCGGGCTGCGGTGGCAGTACAGCACCTTCTCGACCCCGGCGTGGAGGTCCCGGCCGAGGTCGAACTTCTTTCCGCCGCAGAACGGGCACTTGAGGATCGGTACGTGTTTGGGTTCGGGCATATGGCTTCGCGATGAATCCTGGTTCGTCGTCATCATGCTGCACGTCCGTGCGATTCGCCGGGGCGACAGCATAGCGCGCGGGGTTGCGGCTGTCCCTGCCTTGGAGGGGCATGCAGCGGGTAGCCGGAGGCGTAAGCCTCCGGGACCCGGGCGCTGCCAGCGCCGAGCCCCGCAGGGGCGACAGGAAGCCTACCGCATGAGATATCGCTCATCAAACTGGATTCCGTGCTTCTGCAACAGCGTTCGAAGTTCTTCGTCGAACGTCATCTCCCGATGGTGCTCCTCCTGATGTCGTATGTACGCCAACACTTTTTCCAGTTGGGACTCGGAAACCGTGAAGGCGGCGTACTCATCCTGCCATTGAAACTCCCGGTGCGATGGAAACGTCTCCCGCAGCCAGCGTGTGGCATTCGACTTCAGGTC
>Ga0209928_1000099_pt1 | contig 18658 bp, 17 predicted proteins | sample SalPonF2_B_D2_MG_FD_185727 | JGI IMG/M metagenome (GOLD analysis project Ga0209928, IMG submission 185727) | Salt pond soil microbial communities from South San Francisco under conditions of wetland restoration - Salt Pond MetaG SF2_B_D2_MG... ...
GATCGAGAAGGGCTTCCTGGACGTCGAGGTGTTCACATGATTCCCTCGCCTCTGGCCGCGCTGGATGCGGCGCAGATCGCCACCAGCGTGGTGATCTTTCTGGCCGTGTTCGCGGCCACGGCCGTGGGGCTCAACCCGCTGCGGCAGTGGCTGGCCCGGAGAGAAAGCCGCCAGCAGCGCATTTTGCAGGGGGCGCTGCTGCTGAAGGTCGGCGCCCGCACGGCGACGGTGCTCACGGCCATCGGCGTGGTGTTTCTGGCGTTCATCGGCTACGGACTGACAGAAAGCGTCTTCGGGGCGATTCTCGCCGGGGCGGTGGGCGTGCTGCTGCCGAACCACGTGCTGAAGTATCTCTGGCGCCGGCGCGTGGCGAAGCTCGAGAGCCAACTCGTCACCGGCATTCAGACGCTTTCTTCCGGCGTGCGGGCCGGGCTGAACCTCGTGCAGGCGATGGAGCTCGTGGCGCGGGACGGACCGATCCCGCTGCGGCAGGAATTCCGCCACATGCTGCGGGAATACGAGTACGGCGTGGCCCTGGAAGAGGCCATGGAGAACACCGTGCGGCGCATCGGCAGCGGCGACTTCCGTCTGCTGTTCGCCGCCCTGCGCACGCACCGCCAGCGCGGCGGCGACCTGGGCGCCACGCTGGACCGCATCGCCGAGAGCGTCCGCGAGATTCAGCGCCTCGAGGCCCGCGTCAAGACGCTCACCGCCCAGGGCAAGGTGACGGCCCGCTGGTTGGGGGCCATGCCGGCCGTGGTGCTGGCGATCCTGTACTTCCTGGTCAGCCGCGAGGACACGCTGAAGCTGTTCACGGAAGATCTCGGCAAGCTCATACTCGCGGCCATCGTGCTGCTCAATATCATCGGCTTCCTGTGGATTCGAAAGATCGTATCGGTGGATATCTGACATGGCGAACCTGCCCCTGATTCTGTCGACCGTGCTGCTGGCCCAGGGCGGCTGGGAAGATGCGGCCCTGCGCGTGGGCCTGTCGGTGGGGCTGCTGGCGACGGTCTCGCTGTTGATTCTGGGCGTGTTCGGCCAGCGGGGCGAGGTGCACCTGTCTCCGCAGCGGGAGGCGGCGTTGGCCACCGGGCATACCGACCGCAAGACCGTCTTCGAGAACAAGGCCCTGCGTCCGATCCTCTGGCTGCTGCTGACGATGAGCCACCGCCTGGCCCTGCCGCGGGCCAAGCAGTGGCTCGACCGCACGCTCGTGGCGGCCGGCAGCCCGAACTACTACACCGCCGAGGAGTACCTGGCGCTGTCCACGCTCACCGGCGTGGTGCTGGCGGTGGTGCTGGAGGCCCTGCACCTGCTGGCGTACGGCACGTTCAGCTTCGCGGTGGTGGTGTTCGGGCTGGGGCTGGGCATCACGCTGAGCATCTACCAGATGCACAACACCGCCACCAATCGGCTGAGCACGATCTCCAAGCGCCTGCCGTACGCGCTGGACCTGATCGCCCTGGCGATGGGCGCGGGCGCCACGTTTGTCGAGGCCGTCCGAACGATCACCACCGAGGAATCGGACGACCCGTTCAACACCGAGCTCAAGGCCCTGCTGGCGGAGATGGAGTTGGGCACCACGCGCCGCAAGGCCCTCAAGAACCTCGCCGACCGCGTGCCGCTGGAGAACCTCCAGAGCATCGTCGCCAGCGTGACCCAGGCGGAGGAGCTCGGCACGCCGCTGGCCGAAGTGCTCCACCAGCAGGCCACGCTGCTCCGCATGCAGCGGTCCGTGCGGGCGGAAACCAAGGCCGCCGTCGCCAGCGTGCGCATCCTGGTGCCGTGCCTGCTGCTGCTGATGGCGGTGGTGCTGGCCGTCTTCGGGCCGTCGATCATCCAGGCGACCAAGGGAGGACTGTTCTGATGGCGACTCCCGGACCGGAACTCATCCACATGGCCGGCCCGCAGGCGGGCGAGCGATCGGCCGTGCTGGCCAGCCCCGCCGTCGTGGGCCGCTCCAGCCAGGCCGAGGTGCAGATGGCCGAGCAGTTCATCTCCCGCCAGCACCTGCAGTTCACCTACACGCGCGACGGCTGGGTGATGGAGATTCTTTCCTCCAACGGGGCGTGGATCAACGGCAAGCGGTTCAAGCCGAACAAGAAGATCCTCCTGGACACCGGCGATGTGATCCAGATCGGCCGGCAGACCGAACTGCTCTACGTGCAGCCGGACGATGACCCGGATCTGGCGTTGGCGGCGTGGCGCAGCGAGAAGGGCGCCCCGGCCGAAGCCAAGCCGCCGGCCGGGGAGGGCGAGGCGACGGAGGCGGCCCCCGACGAAGCCGCCGCGCCGGAAGCGCAAGACCTGCCGCCGGAGGCGGACGAGCAGCCCGCGGACAGCGAGGACAGCGAGCGCAAGACTCGCTCCCGGCGGCTGGCGATCATCGCCGGGGGGTCGGTCGTGGGCACCATCGCGCTGATCGCCCTGCTCAGCACGCTGAAGACGGAGGAGGGGCCGGTGAGCATCGCCCAAGTGCCGCGCCTCTCGGCCACGGAGATCGAGGAGATCCTCCGCAGCCGTCCGGAGCGTCTGCCGGACGCATTGGCGGCCGAGCAGGAACTCGCCCAGGCCCGGGCGATGTATGAGAACCGCGGCCTGCGGCGGGGAGACCTGTACCGCTGCGTGGTGCACTTCAAGCTGAACCTGGCGTACCGCAACTCCCGAGTATTCTCGGACTTACGGGACGGCCCGAAGTTCGAGAAGGCCATGCAGGAACTGGTGGGGGAGGTCACGCAGAAGTACCACACCGCCTGGGCATACGCCAAGAGCGAAAACTGGTCTCGCGCGGCCCGGGGGTTCCGGGAACTGCTGGATATTCTGCCGGCTGACCAGAGACGAGACCCGGAAGTCTACGACAAGCTCCTGGCCAACATCCGGGCGCACCTGAGCCTTGCCGATCGGAACATCGCCAAGCGCTAGCCCCCGGCCGCCGGAACCGGGTTGTGGAGCGGCAACGGAAGGGCATGCAACTCTTCTGCAGCACGCGGAAGCAGGCAATGCGCTCCCCGCCCGAGCGCTACTTACGCTTGCGGACCAGCACCGCGGCGCCCAGCCCCAGCAGAAGCAGGGAGGTCGGCTCCGGAGCGGGGTTGTACAGCACGTCCAGCCGGGCGGAGTCCTCGTCGATGGTCTCAAAGCAGATCATGTCGAAGTAGCCCGGGTTGCTTCCGTACTCGGTGAATGTGGCCAGGTCGACGGTCGAGGCCGGCAGCAGCAGGTTCAGGCCGACCACGCCCTGGATAGCGCCCTGCCCGAGATCGCCGAAGTCCAGCACGCCGACGACCACATTCCGCCAGATCACCATGTCTCCATTGGCGTCGGGGATGCGAAGCTCGGTCAGTTCCTCCAGCGGGATCGATACCGGCCCGTCGATGCTGCCGATGCCCGCCGCCGTGAGCAGGATGCCGGAGTAATCCGCCAGGTACTCGTCGTAGGAGGCGTAGTTGGGGTCGATCGCGCCGATCTGCTGCATCAGGCGGAAGTCGATGAAGGACGACGTGGCGCCCGTGTCGAAGAGCATCGCGTTGTTCTCCACCAGAAGCATCGATCCGCCGGTGTTCGAGCCGAACACCGCCCCGTCGAACACGGGGTTCTTCGCGTGTGCGGGGAGCGTCTCGTTGGGCTCCGGCGTGCCGATAAAGTCGTGCAGGCGCAGATGGAACCGCATGTTGGCGGCCGGGTCCGGCGCGGATTTCGGCAGCAGGTTCGTGGTCATCTTTCCGGGGTTCAACTCGTCTCCGCTCGCGAGGGTCGTGGGGTCCATCACCATCTTCGTCTGCTGGATGAGCGGCATGCCGACGATGTTCATCGGCTGGACGGCCACATCCATGCCGAAGGCGCTGACGCGCTCGCCGAAGCCCTCCTGCTTGCGGACCCACAGGCTGTGCTTGCCGTAGTCCACGAACTCGCTGGGGTCCACCACCGGCGGCACGGCCACGGGGAAGCCGTCCTTGTCCAGGGCATAGGTGGGGGCGAGAACCTGCCCGTTGCGGACCCTCAGGCCGAAGAAGTTCGGCCCCGTCACGTCTCCGAGTTCCGGCCCGCCGAGGCCGACCTCGGTGAACTCGCCGATGAACTCCGGCAGGGGGGCGCCGTCCATGTACAGCCCCGGAACCCATTCCGCGCCGAACAGGCTGTTGAACAGGTAGCCCCGAGCCGTGAGGTAGCTGATGACGAAGCCGGAGGCGCCGGTGTCCACGTAGGCGTCAAACACCACCGGCTCACCGTTGGGGTCCGTGATGATGCTGTCTGTCAGATCGTATGCCAGAACGCTGAGCTTGGGCTGGTCCGCGCCGCTGGCGTGGATGGTGGCGCCGACCGGATTGACGTAGGTGTCGGCGGCGAGCGACGGCGCGGCCAGCGCACAAACAGAAAGCACCCCACACAGAACCTTGCGGAATGAGCGCATGTTTCAAGCCTCCGTTGTTCGCTTCGACGGCCGTGAGCATTGCGGCCGCATTGAGCCACCGCATTCTACCACGGATCCGGCGATCCGTTACAAGAAAGCTAAGGCAATCGCCCTATGGGTTCGTCTTCGGGTGGATCAGGCCCCACGGGGGCGCGGGCGGCATGGCTCTTGGTGAGGCGGCGGGCTCGCCCTTCGGCGTTCAGCGGATCGGCGAGATCGGCGAGACCGACCGCGGCGCCGATTCGACGGTGAGGATGGTGGACGGCGGATCGAGTTCTTCCGCGCCCCGCGTGGAGTTCGGGCTGATGACACCGGTGGTGACGCTGTAGTACCAGCCGGACTGCCCATTGCGAGGCGGGGCGGCGATCTTGCCGAACTTCACCTCGGAGGCGGTCGGCCCCTCGCAGAATGGGTTCTTCGGCCAGGTGAGCAGGTACGGGCCGAGGCTTCCGCCGGAGTCCAACTTGCCGCTCTCGGTGGTCTTGCTGAGCAGGCGGTTGGTGAAGTTGGCGGTGTCCATGGCGCCGTTCTCGTCCAGGTGGGGCAGCCGGCCGCCGTGCTGGGCCGCGTACAATTCGATCTGCGAACGCAGCGTGCGGGTGTCTTGCAGCAGCGCGTTTTGCCTGGCATCCGCCGAGGCGCTGCTTACATGGGGCACAACGATCATCGCGAGGATAGACAGCAGGACCACGACGATGAGGATCTCGATCAACGAGAACCCGAAGTCCTTGTGATCGCCACCCAGGATGTGTGAGGCAGTCGCCGTCATGTTCTGCCGCCGTCACCGAACGGACCCGCCGCGCGAGTTCGTGCGCGTCCTTATGCCGTATCGTCCGCATACGGCGATGGCTTTAGCATTCGCGACGGTGCGGCCAGGCCGATTGCGCGCCTCATACGGAAGCGGCGGCAGTTACCGCCGTTCGGAGCGGTCCTGCTTGAGATCCTGGCGGGCCCGCTCGCGCAGTCGGTCGCGATGCTTCGACATGTAGTACAGCGACTGGAGCGAGGCCCACGGAGACAGCAGCTTGCCGTTCTGGATTCGCCAGCCGATCGGGATAACGCTGGCGAGGCGCGCCTGGGCGATCTGCTGATCGGTGGCCCGCGAGCCGGCTGGACCGAAGGCCTCACCTGCCGGCCTCAGTTCTGAGCGTACTTCACGGAGCAGCCGTACGGCTTGGTTTGGGGCGTGCCGACCGGCCGACCGGCCAGCAGGTCCGCCAGCGCCGCGTCCACGTGGTTGGTGGGGTCTTTGCTCCCACCGCGAGGGTCGGAGTCGATCGCGCCTTCATAGACGATCTCCCCGATCTGGTTGATCACGAACATGTGCGGCGTGGTCTTGGCCTTGTACTTCCGGCCGACGGCGCCGTTCTGGTCCACCAGCACGGGGTAGGGCAGTTTCCATTCCGCGCGCCACTTGGCCGAGGCCGCGGCGTCCATGTAATGCGTGCTGTTGACCGCCAGCCACACGACGCCCTTCGGGGCGTACTTGCCGGCGAGGTCCTTCATGGTGCTTCGCTTGGCGTGGTGCCGCTTGACGAACGGGCAGTCCGGGTTGAACCACTCCAGCACCACCACCTTGCCGCGCAGGTCGGCGAGGCTCACCTCCTTGCCGTCGTGCGTCTGGAGCGTGAACGTCGGCGCCATGGTCGGCAGTTCTTTGCGCCACTCGACGAAGAGCTTCTCGTTGGCGGGGGTCGTCTTCTTCGCGGCGGGCAGCGTCAGCGCCACGTCCTGCTTGCCGGGCACGCAGTTGTCCTTGCAGGCCAGCCAGGAGGCGTGGGCGGCAAACGCCAGTTCCGCGCCGGGCTTGAGGTCTTTGGGTGGCGTCACCTCGGCCGCGAGGATCACCTGCTTCTCGTACCCGTAGCCGGCGATGTCTCCCGGCTGGGTGAACGTCTTGGGCGCCGGCCAGCGCAGCGGACCGGCCCGGAAGCCCTCCGGCAGCTTCCAGTCGATCGCCGTGGCCAGGCCGGCGTCTCCGGGGTGCTTCCAGTAAATGTGCCAGCCTTCGGGCAGGTGGAAGCGCACGGCGAGGGTGAACGGCTCGCCGGGCGCGATGGCCAAGGTGTCCGCCAGCATCTCCGCCCGCACGTCGGGACCGTCGGCCGCGGGGGCCGGTTGCGGCAGTACGACCAGCACCGCCGCCAGCAGTAGTGCGTACCGAGCCATGGTTTCATCTCCTTCCTTGATGGAATTTGCTAATCCATTGTAGGCAGGTACGGTCCCCCCGGACCGCGGCGCCGGCGGGAAAACCCAATGGCTTGTCCGCGGCGGGAGGCGGCAATCACGTCGGCACGAACACCGACTGGCCGGAGCCGCTGACCGAGGACATGGGCTGGGAGCAAATGTCTCTGCGCCACGCGGGCAACGGGGCGCTGTTCTACTGGAACTGGAGCACGAGCGGCGCGCCGCAATAAGGCGCCTTCTATCCGCCGCCCGAGAGCTTCGCGATCTCTTCTTTGACGGTCTGAATTCGCTCTTCAATCTTCTTCAGGCGACCATCTTGCGCGGCCGGTATGGTGGCGATGTCGGCCCGCAGCGCTTCGCGCACCTTTCGCAACTCGTCCCGTTGGGCCGTCAGCTTTCGCAGCGTGACTTGCTCTTCCGGGCTGAGCGGCCGGTCGGGCTTGTTGCTCGCCGGCTTCGTGGTCGATGAGTCTACATCGCCGGAGTCCTTCGGCGGCGGGGGGCAGGTGACGCTTTGGATGTGCCCGACGGATACGTCCAACTTCGGCCCTCCGGCGATCTCGAAGCCGATGGCGCTGCCCAGGAGTCGTCCGGACACCACGGTTCCATTGTGCTGCTTGATGGTGACGCGCCCGAGCGATTCCTCGTCGAACTCCAGCCGCGCGATGGTGGCCGTGGGGATCTTCGGCGCGCCGTAGTCGGTGCGGAGGGTCAGGTGCTCTTCGGCCAGCCGCCCGAGGTACAGGTCGTCGTTGCGGAGCGTCATCTCGCTGAGGCCCTTGGTGTCGGCCGGCTCGCCGGGCAGCACGAAGCGGCGGACCTGCCCGCGTTGGAGCGTGTGTTTGCGGTCCAGGCCGATCAACTCCACGGCCAGCTCTTCCTCTGTCAGCAGGCCGGAGAGCACCGATCCGTTGCGGAACCGCGCGCGGTGCAGGCCGCCTTCCTCCGCGGCCAGCGCCAGTTCGGTCAGTTCCTCCCCGCGGAGCTTCACGCGGCCGTACTCGGTGAGAAACTCGCGGTCCGCGTCTTCCGGACGCACGAGGAGGCGCTGCCCGTCGCGCAGCTCGACCATGGGCTCCTCCACGCGGATGGAAGCCGGCCGGTCCTCGGAAGTGCGAAACGCCACCGTCGCCAGCCCGGAGGGGGTCAGCGACATCTCCTCCGTGCCGATGCGGAACTTCAGCGGCATGTTGACCAGCGTGCCGGCGATCACCTGCCCGTCGGTCAGCCCGACGTGCACGTAGGGGTCCGTCGGCGTGGGTACGGCCAGGCCCACGACGCGCTCGGCCGGCAGCCTGACCTCCCCGAAGAACGTCTTCAGCACGAACTCCTCGGCCAGCAGGTCGCCGAGCAGTTCGTTGCCGTTGCGCAGCGTGGCCATGTCGTGCTTCTCGTGGCGGGGCAGCTCCAGGCTGCCAATCACCGCCACCGCGCCGCCCATGTTGAGGATGATGCGGCGCAGCGGGGCGGGAACCTTTCGCAGCTCACGGGCGGGTTTGAAGTCCGCCAGGAACTTCTTGGCGTCGGCGAGCGTGCGCCGCTGGGCCTGGAAGGTGCACACGGCCACGGCCTTGCCCGGCGGCACGGTGAGGTTGTAGTTGAGGTACACGTTGTCCGAGCGGAGGCGGACGGTGGTCGAAGGCTTGGTCCGGGCTCTTGGGCTTGCGTAGACGTGCGCGACGCTCGGGTAGCTGGAAGACTCCGGCTGGGAGGTGACGAAGCCCCAGTCTTTGTCCGTCACGGCCCCGCCGCCGCTGGTGGTCGCGATGGTTGTCGGGTACGTGCCGAGGTCCGTGAAGTACCGCAACGCGGTCTGAACAGGCTGCCCGCCGGGGTTCTCGAAGATGTCGATCCAGCGGCAGTAGCCTTCCTTCGGGTCCACGTAGATCCGCCGGTAGACGTTCAGCCCGTTGTAGCTCCACGGGCCGATCTCCAATTCGCGCCCATCGGCACTCAGCCGCCCGTTGCTCGAGTGCGAGTAATACGAGCCGTTGAGGCTGAGCTTCATGGCGCCGTCGAAGGCGTTGTTCGAGCCGTCATTGACATAACCATAGTTGTGCACGTCCCAGCGGAAGCCGGCGCCGTCATTCACGACCCAGTAGAAGCCCTGGTTCGCCGGGGAGGTAATGTGGATCCCCTCGGCCGCGAGGGCGGGGGGGAAGGCCGTCAGCAGCAGGCAGGCAGTCAGCTTGATTCTCACGGATCGGTCCTTTTCGAAGGAGTGCTTTGCGATGCTTGCTTGAGAGCGCCCCGGACTACTCCCGGCCTCCCCAGCCGACCATAGGGCCACAGTTCAGCACCCCCCAGAACGCCGGCGGTGGCATGGCGTTCGGCTGCGAGGGGTTCGCCGGTTCGACTTCCTCGATAATCTGACGCAGGCGGTGGCGGACTTCCGGGTCTCCGCTGTCCAAGTGCTTCTTCAGCAGCGGCACGATGGCGCCCCCCATTTCCTTGAGGGCCTGGGTGGCGTCCTGGCGGTCCTTGTGGCTCTCGGCGCCCAGTTGGGCCACCAGCTCCTCCACCCGTTTGATGAGTTCATCCGGGGGCAGGGCCTGGGTGCGGAGCAGTTGCACCACCTCGCCGCTGTAGACCGAGAGCGTCGGCCCGCCTTCGATGGCGAACCGCAGCCGCCGCGGGGCCAGTTCCCCGCGGAGGATGGTGGTGTCCCACATCTGCACGGCCGCCCGGCCGAGGTGCGTGGGAGAGAACGCCACCGCCCGGGCGTTGGCCGTCTTGATTTCCACCGGCTCGTCGCTGTACTCCGTGGAAATCGTCAGCACCGGCTCGGCTAGCCGGCCGAAGAGTTCATCGCCGTTGGCCAGTTGCAGCTTCGAGAGGCTCTCGTCCGGGGCGTCTTCCGTGGCGAACTGGAGCAGGGCGACCATGTCTCGCGGCACTTGCAGCGTCTGTCCGAGCTTCAGGTCCAGCACCAACTGGCGCGGCTCCAGCAGCCCGGCCAGGCGCGAGGTGTTGCGGAACGTCACCTGGTGCAGTTGGTTGCCGCCGTTGTCCATCCGGATCTCCAGAAGCTTCGCGCCCGCCAGGTCAACCTGTCCGTAGCGGGTCTGGAGATGAACCTTCAGCTTGCCGGCGTCGAAGGCCAGCCGGTCGCCGGTGCGCAGGATGGCCACCGGCCCGGCAAATTCCGCCTCGTCCGGTCGATCCTTGGAGATGCGGTAAGACCACTGCTCCGTCCGTTCGACGGGAATCTTCAGCGTCGAGCCGCTGTTGAGCTTCACGTGAATCTTCAGGCCGTCCACCTGCCCGGTGACCACCTGCCCGTCCTTCAGCGCGAACAGCACATTCGCGCCCTGCCCCTTGCCGGCGGCCATGCCGATCACGTCGGCCGCGCTGAACTGAAGCGGGCCGAAGAACGTCTGCACGCGGTAGCTTTCGTTGGTGATCGTCCCGGCGATGCGGTCTCCACCCTTCAGCAGCACCACGTCCGTCACGTCCGAGCGGTCCAGTTCCACGGTGTCCAGGCCCGTGACCGACCAGTTGAGAATCATCTTCCGCACTTCCGCCGGCAGATCCTTGAGCACCTGGTATGGGCGGAACCTCTTCATGGCCTTCTGATGATCGTCCGCCGAGGCGGCCTGCGACTCGAAGTGGCATAGCACCACCGTCTGGCCGGCCGGGATGCTCAATTGGTATTGCACGTAATGGTTTGAATTGCCGGTCTGCATCTGCACCTGCGGGCGGAGTCTGGCCTTCGGCCCGGCAACGATGTGCAGCACGGCCGGCGACTGCTGGTTGGACGTCTGCGTGGCGAACCACCAGTCCTTATCGGTAAAGGCGGCGCCGGCGGAACTGTACGTGGCGCTGGTGATGCCGTAGTTGTAGTTGGTGTAGTACTGGATCGGGACCGTGACGTCCGCGGCGGTGGTATTCTGGAAGATGTCCAGCCAACGCACCAGCCCGCGGTCTTTGTAGACCTTGACCCGCCGGAAGCACTGGAGCTGATTGCTCCAGTTGAACGGGCCGATCTGAATCTCATCGCCATCCTTGTTCATCCACGCCCGGCCGCTGGAGTTGATGTTGGAGCCTTGAATCTGGCAGTACATACCGCCCCCGTAGGCGTTGTTTGTGCCCGAACCCACCGTTCCGTAGGTCTGGATGTCCCAGCGGAAGCCCTTGCCGTCGGTCTGCTCCCAGTTGAAGTTGACGTTGGGCCCCTGCGGGATGTGCAGCCCCTTCGGCTCGTCGGCCGAGGCGGTGCGGGTTGGAGCAACGTCCCTCAGTTTGGCCTGGACGATCGGGCTCACCGGCAGAAGTACTGCCAGCGCCAGGAGTACGGGAAACTTGCGCATCATGGGTATCCTGCCTTTCGTCGGGCTCAACCGGCCGGGCGCACACGCCGCTGCCCGGCCATCCATCTTCGTAGACGCCTGCGGGGCGGTTCGGTTCGCGCGGCCGTAAAGAAATATCGGTCCCCGCGCCGAACACAATGGCAATACGCCCCGATGCCATTATCATGGGCCGCCAAGGCCAATGCAATCGGGAATCCATCTTGTCGCCATCGACCTGGACGGAACGCTGCTCAATTCCTCCAAGGAGATCACCGAAACTACGCGGGCGGTGCTCCGCCAGGTGCGCGCGGAGCGGAACGTGCATATCGTGCTGGCGACGGCCCGGCCGCCGCGGTCCGTCACGCCGTTTTACCGCCAACTCGACCTGGACACCCCGATGATCAACTACAACGGGGCCCTGGTATACTGCCCCGTCTCGCGGCGCGTGCTCATGCACCGTCCGGTCTCGGCGAAGCTCGCCCGCGGCCTGGTGGTCCTCGCCCGGCAGATGTATCCAGAAGTGCTGGTTTCAGCGGAGGTTCTGGACCGCTGGTACACCGACCGCTACGACCCGGCCTACGCCACGGAAACCGCCCGCCTCTTCGTGCCGGACAAGGTGGGCCCGGTGGAGCAATGGCTCACCGGGCCGATCACCAAGCTGCTGCTGCTCGGCCAGCCCAAACGCCTGCTGGAAGTGGCCGGCCGCATCCACCGCGAGTATCCCCACCAGGTGACGATCATCAAGACGGAGGACACGCTCCTTCAGATCACCCACGCCACGGTGGACAAGGAAAAGGCCCTCCGCGCGGTCGCGGCGGAGATGGGCGTCCAGCAGCAGCAGGTGATGGCCATCGGAGACAACGCCAATGACGTGGGCATGTTGCGCTGGGCCGGCGTGGGCGTGGCGATGGCCAACGCCCACCCGGATGCGCTGCTCGCGGCCGACTACGTGACGGACCACCACGACGCCGACGGCGCCGCCAACGCCATCCATCGCATCCTCATCGAGGGCCGCGCCTCCTGAGCCGGCGGCCGCCACCCCGCGCCGGGTGCGTTTCCTTTGCATACCCAGAGGGCCGCAAGTAGAGTGATTGTCGCCATGAGCCTGCCTATCATTCAGACCGACGCTCCCCTGACCGACCCGGCCGTCCTGGCCGTGCGGGACCGTTTGCGCGGCTCGCTGACGGCGAGCGATGCCGGCGGAATCGACGTGCGGGAAACCGTGCGAGAAGTCATAGCCGACGTCGAGGCCCGCGGAGACGCCGCCGTCGCGGACCTCACCGCGAAGATCGAGAAGGTCGAGCTGCCGCCGGACCGCTTCCGCGTGTCGGCCGGGGAGATATCCGCCGCCCACGATCAGGCGGACGCGGAGTTCCTGGCCCTCATCCGCCGCGCGGCCGGCAATATCCGCGAGTATCAGCGGAGCATTCTGATTTCCGATCCGCCGGCCCTGCGGCGCGGCGGGCGGACGCTGGGCGTGCGCTACACCCCGGTGGACCGCGCGGGTGTCTACGTGCCCGGCGGCAAGGCGCTGTACCCCTCGACCGTGCTGATGACGGTGATCCCGGCCCAGGTGGCGGGCGTGCGGGAAATCGCCATGGTCAGCCCGCCGACCGGCGGCGACATCGACCCGATGGTGCTGGCGCTGGCCGGAGAACTCGGCATCGACGAGGTCTACCGCGTCAGCGGCACGGCCGGCATCGCGGCCCTCGCTATCGGCACGAAGAGCATTCCGGCGGTGCGGAAGATCGTCGGACCGGGCAACGCGTTCATCGCGGAGGCCAAGCGGCAGGTGCTGGGCCGGGTGGGCATCGACTCCATCGCCGGGCCGAGTGAGGTGCTGATCGTCGCCGACGCTACGGCCGACGCGGCCTGGCTGGCCGCGGACCTGCTGGCCCAGGCGGAGCACAACCCCGGCTCGGCCGTGCTGGTGACGCCGGAGGCGGACCTCGCCCGCCGCGTGGCGGAAGAGGTGGACCGGCAGATGGCCTCCCTGGAGCGGGCTCACGCCCTGCGGGATTGCATCGCCGGGTATAGCGCGGCGATTGTGGTGCCGGACCTGGACGCGGCATGTGCGGTGGCGGATGAGTTCGCCACGGAGCACTTGCAGATCATCACCGCCGCCGACGACGCCTGCCTGGCAAAGATCCGCAACGCCGGGGCGGTGTTCCTGGGCCCCTATACGCCCGTCCCGCTGGGCGACTACTACGCCGGGCCGAGCCACGTGCTGCCGACCGGCGGCACGGCGAAGTTCTTCGGCCCGCTGAGCTGCAACGACTTTTTGAAGGCCACCAGCATCGTGCGGTACGACGCGGCCTCGCTGGCCGAGGACGCGGCCGACGTGGCGGCCTTCGCCACGCGCGAAGGGCTCACGGCGCACGCGGCGGCGGTAGTTAAGCGGACGGAAAAGGAGGGCGGCCAGTGAGCGTCTTCCGGTCGAATATCGACGCGATGGAGGCCTACGTCCCCGGCGAGCAGGCCGCGCCGGGCGCGAAGGTCGTCAAGCTCAACACCAACGAGAACCCCTACCCGCCGTCGCCGAAGGCGGTCGCGGCGGGGCGCGAGTTCGACTATGAGCGGCTGCGCGTCTACCCGCAGGCGGTCTCGCGGAAGCTCACAGCGGCCGCGGCGCAGGTCTTCGACGTGCCGCCGGAGTGGGTTCTGCCCGGCAACGGCAGCGATGACATCATCATGATGCTCGCCCGCTCCGTGGCCGGCGCCGGCCGGCGCATCGCCTACCCCGTCCCGACATTCACGTTCTACCAGACGCAGGCGCAGGTGGAAGGCGCTCGATGCGTCGAGGCGCCGTATGAAGGCGACGGCTTCGTCCTGCCCGTCGAGGGCCTGCTGGAAGCCAACGCGGAACTGACCTTCGTGGCCAACCCCAACAGCCCCACCGGCGTGGCGGCCCCGGCCGAGCAGTTGGAGCGGCTGGCGGCGGGCCTCAGCGGCGTGCTGTGCATCGACGAGGCGTATGTGGACTTCACCGGCGACGGCCGCGGCGCGCTGGACCTCGCCCGCAAGCACGAGAACGTGATCGTCCTGCGCACGCTCAGCAAGGGCTACTCGCTGGCGGGGCTGCGCATCGGGCTGGGCATCGCGAACCCGGACCTGCTGGCGGGCGTCGCCAAGGCGAAGCAGATCTACAACGTGGACGCGCTGGCCGCGGAGGTGGCCGCGGCCGCGCTGGAAGACCAGGCGTGGAAGAACGCCAACGCCGCCAGGGTGGTCGCCTCGCGGGAGAAGCTCACCGCGGAGCTGACGGCCCTGGGCTGGCGCGTGCTGCCCTCGGCGGCGAACTTCCTGCTGGCCGGCCCGGCCGGCGGCGACGCGGCCGAAGTGTTCAAAGCACTGCGGGAACGGGGCATCTATGTACGATACTATGGCAAGGATCCTCGCATCGCCGACCGGCTGCGGATTACGGTAGGCGGCGAGGAAGACAACGCGGCGCTGCTGGCCGCCATCAAGGATATTTCCGCATGAGCCGAACCGCCGCCATCGAGCGCAAGACGAAGGAAACGCAGATATCCCTCACGCTGAACCTGGACGGCCAAGGGCGGTCCTCGGCCGCCACCGGCGTGGGCTTCCTGGACCACATGCTGGACCACCTCGCCAAGCACAGCCTGTGCGACATCGAGGTGAAGGCCGCCGGCGACACGCACGTGGACGACCATCACACCGTCGAGGACGTGGGCATCTGCCTGGGCGAGGCGCTCCGGGAGGCCCTGGGCGGCAAGGCGGGCATCCGCCGATACGGCTCGGCGAGCGTGCCGATGGAGGAGACGCTCGCCAACGTGGCGGTGGATCTTTCCGGCCGGCCGGCGGTGCTGCTGAACTGGGCGCCCCAGACGCACAAGATCGGCTCGTTCGACACGCAGTTGGTCGATGAGTTCCTGCGTCGCCTGGCGTATACCGCCGGGATGAACCTGCACGTGAACGTGCCGTACGGAAGCAACGATCACCACGCGGCCGAGGCGATCTTCAAGGCCTTCGCCCAGGCCCTGCGCCAGGCGAAGGAACTGGACCCGGCCCGCGGCGGCGAGGTGCCGTCGACCAAGGGAACGCTGTGAGATAGGGGGGCATGGGCCATGGATGTGCTAATGGTTCTGATCGTTCTGGTGCTTGCTTGCGGCCTGGCCGGTTTGGTGGGGCTTGGGCTTCTGATCGCCGGCTTGGTCTCGCGGAAGCAGGGCATGTGGTTGGCGGGCCTGTGCGTGATGCTGCTGGCGCTGATCGGCGGGGTGGCAGGCGGCGCGTTCTTATTCGTCAAGGCTTCGGAGGAAACGGTTCTGTGGGTGGATGAGGCCTGGACGGAAGTCAAAGGCGGCGGACCGTCGACGGTTCCCGAACAGACCGTGCGAGACCTCTTCCGCGACGAACTCAGCCGTCCGCTGCCGCCGGATACGAAGATCCTCAACGCCAATGAGGTGACCGTGTTTGCCGTCAGCACCACGTACTACATCCGTCTACGGGCGGGCGGAGGCTTCGAGGACTGGCTGACCGAGGCCGGTTTCGAGTCCACCCCGCCGGACCGCGAGGACTTCGCTCTGCCGGAAGGCTGGGAGCAGTACGTTCCGTGGTGGGACGCCTCCGCGGCCGCGGCGGATCGTACATACACCAGGACCACCGGCGCGGTGGATGAAGGCGGCTTCGAGTTCCGCCTTGGCCACAACACGCAGACCGGCGAGGTGTATGTCATCGCCGAAGAGTACAGGTAGTAGAGGAGGCGCACCGTGCGGCATAGGGAGGGAATCCGAGCGGTCGTCTTCGACATCGGCAACGTGCTGATCGACGTGCAGATGCGCGCGGCGATGGAGCACTGGGCGGCCGTGCTGGCCATGCCGGCGGACAGCCTGATTCAGCGGTTGCGGGAAGACAAGACCTACCGCAATCTGGAGCGAGGGGAGATCACGGCGGAGCAATTTCGCGCCCGGTGCGGCGAGGTGTTCGGCCGGGAACTGGCCGCCGAGGACTTCCAGGCCGGCTGGAACGGCGTGTTTTGCGGCATCGTCGACGGGATGGAGCGGCTGCTGGACCGCCTGGCCGGCCGGGTGCGGCTGGTGCTGCTGAGCAACACCAACGCGCTGCACGTGGCGGCGTTCGAGCCGGAGTACGAAGCGCTGCTGAGCCGCTTCGAGCGGCGCTTCTATTCGCACGAACTGGGGGCCCGCAAGCCGGAGCCGGAGGCCTTCGCCCCGGTGCTGGCGTACCTGGAGATGCCGCCCGGGCAGGTCGCCTTCGTGGACGACCGGCCGGAGAACGTGCAGGCCGCCGAGCAAGCCGGCATGCGCGGCGTGGTCTTCCGCGATGCGGCGCGGGCCTCGGAGGTACTGGAGGCGATGCTGGCCGGCGTTCCGCGCTGAATGGCGAGGGCCGTTCTGCTATGCTGTGTGCGGAGGAGGAGCCGAGAAAGAAAGGGCCGCGCGTTGAACGCAGAGGAAGTCGCCTCGACAGTCTGGCCGCAGTTGCGGCAGATCGCCCGCAACAACGAGTTCGCCGTCGTCGCGCGCGTGGACCTGCTGCTGGGCGGGTGCTACCGGATCGGCCCGGAGGAGCTGAAGCGGGAGATGGAGGAGAAGTTCCACGGGTCGTGCTTCGACGGGGCGGCCGTCCACGTGGGCATCCTGGAGGCCGGGCAGGAGTACCAGGCCCCCGGCCGCGGCGAGCGAGGCGTGTCCAACGGGTGGGAGCTTCTCATCACGCACATCGAGGGGCGGAAGTGACGCTTCGCGAATGGCGAAGCCCCGAATCCTCGAAGGACGAATGACTCCCGTGCTGATGTTCCGCGCCGGCTTCCATCGCAAGCGGGGCCGCTGCTCCGCGTAGACCGCCGTCGCTCAGTCCTCCATTACCTTCTCGATCCGCTCTTCGGCGGCCGCGGAGGCCGGCACAAAGCGCGGCGGACCCTGGCTGCCGTCGATCCGCCCGAGGTATTCCATGCGCTCAAACGGACGAGCGTCGGTTAGGTCCACCGCCATCTCCCCGCCAATCCGCACCTCCACCTTCTCCACGCCGTCCTCTTTCCATCGCATCACGCTCGCGCCCACCGTTCCCTCGTCCTGCACCGGGCCTGAGAACACCCGGCCGTCGACTTTCTCCAGCAGGAGCGTGCGGCGCTCGATGGGATCGACGGCGTAGTCTCCCCAGTGGTCGCGGAGGATGAAGAGATGCCCCGTTTCCTCGCCGGCGGGCAGGCGGTAGACGTTGATCTTCGTGCGGCCGCCGACGTTCATCGGAAGCGGCAGCGTCTCGTCCGGCTGGCCGGGCCGCTCCAGGCGGATCTTCCGGAAGTATTCCGCCAGAAACGGGTGCGCCGGGCGGCGAAGGAACACCACGCGGCCGCCGTCGAGCTTCGCGACCTCGCACTCCTCCCAAGGGTACTCGTCGGGGTCCAGCCCCTCGAACGTATCCAGGGCGATGGCTTTGCCCAGACGGTACGCCACGTAGCCGCCGACACCGAGCAGCGCCACGCCAAGCACGGCGGCGCACAGGCAGCCGATCGCGACGCCTTGGATCACCTTTCCCGAACGTACATCGCTCATGGCATACTCCCCTGACCTGGCGCCATGGGCCAGGCGCCCCTGCATTCCACGGGCTCCCGGCCGCCGGCAACCGGTTTCTGACTACAAGCAGCGAACGCTCACCACCCGCGCGTCTGCTGCTCCGTGGTGCGGGCGTCCCATACGTCCGGCTCGCGATAGTAGTGCTTGAGCTGCATCGCGGCGACCACGCCGTCGGCGCAGGCCGTGGCGAGCTGCATGGCGGCCTGCTGGCGGCAGTCGCCCGCCACGAACACGCCCGGCATGGACGTCTTCATCGTCACCGGGTCGGCGACGACGTACCCGAACTCGTCCATCTCCACCACGCCGGTGAGCCACTTTGTGTTCGGCTTCATGCCCACGAAGACGAACACGCCGTCGACCTTCAACTCCTCCGTCTCGTCGGTGTCCACGTTGCGGATGCGCACGTGGTCCAGCTCGCCCTTGTCGGCGTCGCCGACGATCTCCTCCAACACGTAGGGCAGCTTGATATCGACGTTGCCCTTCTCCTCGGCCGTCTTGTACAGCTCGTCCACGGCCACCTGCTGGGCGCGGAACTCCGTGCGGCGGTGGATCATCGTGGCCTTGCCGACGAACCGTGTGGCGAGGTAGACGGTGTCTTCCACGGCCGTGTTGCCGCCGCCGACGGTCAGCACGTGCTTGTCGCGGTAGAACGCCCCGTCGCAGGTGGCGCAGTAGCTCACCTTGCCGGCCTGGCGCATCTCGTTCTCGCCGGGCACGCCGAGTTGGCGGTAGTCGCTGCCGGGCGTGAGGATGACGGCCTTCGCGCGGTGGGTCTCCTCGCCGCCGTTGACCTCCACGCTCAGCACGCCGTCCTCGCCGCGGGAGATGCCCGTGACGGCCTTGTTGGCGGCGATCCGCGCCCCGAACTGCTTCACCTGGTTGACCTGCCGCTGCACGAGGTCCGGGCCGGTGATCTTCTCCCAGCCGGGGTAGTTCTGGATGTCCTCGGTCAGCATGATCTGCCCGCCGGGCAGGCCGTTCTTCTCCAGGATGAGCGTGTCGTAGCGGTCTCGCGCGGTGTACAGCGCCGCGGCCAGCCCGGCCGGGCCGCCGCCCACGATGAGTACGTCTCTCACTCCGTCGTCAGACATTCCTTGTCCTTTTCCAGTGTCCGCATCTCACTGCCAACTGGGAACCCAATAGCCCAAACAGGTTGCAGGTGAGAGGCGAGGCTCCGCATGCGGCGGGCCTCCGGCGGCAGGCGG
>Ga0209928_1000102_pt1 | contig 18399 bp, 17 predicted proteins | sample SalPonF2_B_D2_MG_FD_185727 | JGI IMG/M metagenome (GOLD analysis project Ga0209928, IMG submission 185727) | Salt pond soil microbial communities from South San Francisco under conditions of wetland restoration - Salt Pond MetaG SF2_B_D2_MG... ...
GAGATGGACGACTACCGGTTCGACGCCGCGCTCCGCACCCTCCGCGAGTTCGTCTGGAACGACCTGGCCGACGACTACGTCGAACTCGTGAAGGGGCGGCTGTACTCCGGCCCGCCGGGCGAGCGGAACGCCGCCCGTTACACGCTCTACACGGCCATCTCGGCGTCGGTGCGGATGCTCGCGCCGTTCAGTCCCCACCTCGCCGAGGAGGTCTGGCACCACCTTCCGGGGACCGAGGGGAGCGTCCACGTCGCGAGCTGGCCGACGGTCGAGATGGACGACCCGGTCGCCGAGGCCGCCGGCGTGACCATCGCCGAGGTCGCGAGCGCCATCCGCGCGTGGAAGTCAGACCGGGGCATGGCGCTCAACGCCGAACTCGACCGCGTCGAACTCTACTTCGACGAGGAGCCGGAGCGCGCCATCGACACCTACGACCTCAGCGAGACCATCAACGCGCCGATCCGGCTGGGGTCCGGCGAGCCGAGCGTCGAGCTCACCCCCGTCGGCGTGGAGCCGGACCACGCCGCCATCGGGCCGGTGTTCCGCGACCGGGCCGGCGACGTGGTGGCGGCGCTCGAGGCCGCCGACCCCGTCGAGGTGGCCGCCCAGCTCCGCCGCGAGGACGCGGTCACCCTCGACGTGGAGGGCGAGACGGAGACGCTCGACCCCGAGATGGTCGACGTCGTCGAGGAGCTCCGCGCCGAGAGCGGCGAGGAGGTCGCGGTGCTCGAGACCGACCACGCGACCGTCCTTGTCTTCCCGTAGCTCGGGCTCTCTCGTCTGCGGACTCGATTTCGTGGACCCGGATTCGCCGTCCACGGGCCGGGTCGTTCCGGCTCCGCCCGTCGGGAAAGCGGGTCACTTTTCTCCGCGCCGACAGGAGCGTCAACCATGGACCCGCGGATACGCGAGCACGCCGAGGTGCTGGTCGACTGGAGCGCGCGAATCGAGCGAGGGGACGACGTCGTCCTCGTCCTGGGTCCCGACGCCCACGACCTCGGGGTCGCCGTCGCGGAGAAGCTGGGCGAGGTCGGCGCGAACTACGTCGCCGTGTACGCGGCCGCCGAGATGGGGCGGGCGTACACGATGGCGCACGACGGCGACTTCGAGGAGGACCCCGCCTACCACCTCGCGCTCTACGAGAACGCGGACGCCGCGCTCATCCTCGGCGGCGGTCGGAACGCCGCGGAGTTTGGCGACGTCCCGGGCGAGAAGGTACAGGCGCGGCGGAAGGCCCTCGCCGGCGTGGACGAGGCCCGGCTGGCGACCGACTGGGTGAAGACCGTCCACCCGACGCGGTCGCTCGCCCAGCAGGCGGGGATGTCCGCCGAGGCCTACGCCGACTTCGTCTACGACGCCGTCCTCCGGGACTGGGAGTCGCTCGCCGACGAGATGGCCCGGCTGAAGGACGTCCTCGACGCCGGCTCCGAGGTCCGCCTGCGGAAGCGGGAGACCGACCTCACCATGTCCATCGCGGGCCGGACCGCCGTCAACTCCGCGGCCTCCGTGGCCTACGACTCGCACAACCTCCCGAGCGGCGAGGTGTTCACGGCACCCTTCGACACCGAGGGGACGGTCCGCTTCGACGTGCCGATGACCCTTCGGGGAACGCGGGTGCGGAACGTCCGGCTCACGTTCGAGGACGGCGAGGTCACGGACTACAGCGCCGAGACGGGCGAGGACGCCCTCGACGAGATACTCGCGACCGACGCGGGAGCCCGCCGCCTCGGCGAACTCGGCATCGGCACGAACCGCGGCATCACCCGCCCCACGGGCAGCATCCTCTTCGACGAGAAGATGGCCGGGACCGTCCACCTGGCGCTCGGACGGGCCTACGACGCCTGCCTGCCCGCGGGCGAGGCGGGCAACGACAGCGCCGTCCACGTCGACATGATCACCGACACGACCGATGACGCGACGCTGGAGGTCGACGGCGAGGCCGTCCAGCGCAACGGCGTCTTCCGCTGGGAGGACGGCTTCGAGGGGTAGTGGTCCGCTCCGAGGCGCGGGGTCGGTCGGACGCTCACGCCACGTCGCCCACGTCGTAGCAGTCGAACGAGCGGTGCTCCGTGTGCGAGCGGCTCTCGACCTGGATGGTGGCGTGGTCGATGCCGAACTCGCGCCCGAGGTGCGACTGGCAGTGCTGGAGCACCGACTCGGGGTCGGCGTCGTCTGCGACGACCACGTGGGCGCTCATGGCGTACTCGGAGGCGGTCAGCGCCCAGACGTGGACGTCGTGGACGTCGGCGACGCCGTCGCGCGCGGCCAGAAAACGGGTCAGGGCCTCGATGTCCACGTTCGGCGGCGTGCCCTGGAGCAGAATGTTCAGGCTGTCGCGGAGCAGGTCGAGCGTCGAGTAGAGCACCAGCCCGGCGACGAGGACGGCGGCGAGCGGGTCGAGGATCACGAGGTCGCTGACCAGGAGCGCCAGCCCGACGACGATGGCGGCGACGCTCCCCGCGGCGTCGGCGAGCAGGTGGAGGAACGCCCCCTCGACGTTCAGGCTGTCGCGCTCGCCCGCGAGAACGTAGGCGGCCGCCAGGTTGGCGAGCAGGCCGACGACGCCGACGCCGACGACGACCCACGGCCGGACAGGCTGTGGGTTCTGGAAGCGCCGGTAGGCGTCGAAGAGGACGTAGCCCACGACGGCGACGAGGAGGACGCCGTTGGCGAGCGCGCCGAGCACCTCCGCGCGCTGGTAGCCGTAGGTGCGCTTCGCGTCGGCCGGCCGAGTGGCGATCCAGGCCGCGAGAAGCGCCAGGCCCAGGCTCGCGCTGTCGGTGAGCATGTGCGCAGCGTCCGCGAGCAGGGTCAGGGAGTTGGCGTAGAGCGCGCCCGCGACCTCGACGACGAAGAAGACGGTGTTGATGGCGAAGGCCAGCGCGATGGCCCGGAGCCGGCGTCGCCCCGCGCCGTAGTCCGTCGTGTGACTGTGCCCGTGGTCGTCCATCCGTGTGACGAGACGGCGACGACGGCGAAAAGCGTGTGGTCGAATCTGCGACGACGGCGAAGGGATTCGGGCAGCCCGGCGGCGTGGACCGGCATCGAATCGGGAACCGACGCTCAGCCACCGACGGATGCGACCGGCGCGGCCGCTCGCGTGCGAAACGTCGTGGCTGAGGGGAGTAAGCCCCCTTCTGTTCGGCCCGGCATTCGGCTCAGCGTCTGCGGGCGTTCGTCCGAGCTACCTTGCCCGCAGACTTGCACCGGCGAGGATTCGCCGTTCCATCGGTTCTCCGCTGTCCGCGCGTGGCGGCGAGCCGCCACGCGGCCCTCGGTGGGTTAGCTCTCCCTCCCTTCGTCCGGCGTCGCCGTTTCTCGGTCGGGATTCGCGCACCTCATCGGTCGGGGCGGAGGCGTGTCGTTTCTGTTCCAGAGCCAGCGGTCTCCCGCTCCGGGCTTGCACCCGGTCGCCCGCTCGGACGGTGGGGGGACTTTCCTCATGGGTCGTGCCCACGGGAGCCGGGCTCCCTCTGCCACGCCCATCGTAGACGAGGGCGGCGGTTAAACCGTTCGGTGAGTCGAGCGCCGGTCGCGCGGGAGGCAAATATTGCGAGCCGCCGACAGTCGAATCGGCCCGTAAGAGCCGCCTACCGGCGGTAAGAGCCGTCTAGAGACCGTGGTAAGTTGTACCAAACTGAAGGGAAGCCTTCAAGGTACTGGTTGGCATAAGAGGGTGTATGTCCGAGGCCCAGACAGTACAGCTCTCGTACGAGGACGGTGCACGGGCCGTCGAGCTCGCACGGGAGTCAGTCGAGGCTTACGTTCTCAACGGTCAGCGCGAACAACCCGGGAGCATGCGCGAGGCGTTCTACAACCGCACCGGGGCGCTGGTACGGCTGGAGAGCATGCAGGGTCGCGGGCGCCTGCGCGGCTGTGCCGGCGCGTACGACAGCTCAGATCAGCTCGGTCACGTCATCGTCGACTCGGCCATCCAGGCCGCCAGCGACTCGTCGTGTAACACCGAGGTCGAGGCGGCGGAGCTCCCGAACCTCCGGGTGTCCGTCTGCGTCGTCTCCAGCCTGCTTCTGACCGACGACCCGGCCGAGGACCTCGAGATCGGTCGCCACGGGGTCGCCGTCGACGGACGCGGCATGCGCGGCTGGATGTACCCGACCATCCCGGTCGACCACGGCTGGAGCCGCTGGGACTACCTCGACCGCACCTGCCGGAAGACGGGGCTGCCGAAGGGCGCGTGGGAGGACGACGACGTGATGGTCACGCTGTTCGAGGGGCAGGTGTTCCGCGAGCGCGAGCCCGAGGGCAGCGTCGAAGAGCTCACCTACTGAGAGGACGACCGACGATTCTCACGACTGCTCGATGCCGTAGCCGACGCGCTCGGCATCCGCCGCCGCGCGCTCTGCGGCCTCGTCGAGGTCGAACGACCGGACGACCTCGCCGTCGTCGAGCAGGGGTTCGAGCAGGGGCTCGCCGTCCGTCGGCCCGGGCCGGTCGGCCAGGCCGACGTGGTGGCCCCCGTCGGGCGTCCGGTAGACCTGCTTTGCGCCCGAGAGCTTGCCGCGCTTGGCGGCGGGTTCGCCGTCGACCTCGACGATGTCGAGTGCGAAGTCCACGGGGTCGGCGTTGCTGACGTAGCCGCCGACGCCGAAACCCTCGACCACGTCGCGGAGCCGTCCCAGGTCGTCGGGACCGAGCCCACCGCTGACGAAGATGCCGACGTCCTCGAAGCCGCGCACGTCGAGCGCCCAGCGCACCTCGCGGACGATCTGGCGGAAGTCGCCCCGGCGCGAGCTCGTGGTGTCGAGCCGGACGCTGTCGAGGGCGCCGTCCAGGGCCTCGGCCGCGCGGACCGCCTCGTCCGTCTCGTCCGAGTAGGTGTCGCAGATGGCCACGCGGGGGACCTCGGGACCGGCGGCCGCGTCGAACGCGCGCCAGGCCTCCTCCTGATGGCCGTTCCCGAAGCAGATGACGAGCGCGTGGGGCATCGTCCCGCCCGCCTCGCGGCCGATGACCTCGCCGGCCGCGACGTGGGAGAAGCCGTCCAGGCCGCCGATGAGGGCGCTCCGCTCGACGACCGCCGCGAGCGACGGGTGGACGTGGCGCGACCCGAAGCTCAGGACGGTCGAGTCGGGGGCCGCACAGCGGGCGCCGAGTGCGTTGGTGGCGATGGCGCTGGCGTGGGAGAGAAAGCCCAGCAGCGCGGTCTCGTAGCGGGCGAAATCGAGATAGGACCCCTCGATTCGGCAGACCGGTCCGCCGTCGAACAACGTCCCCTCGGAGAGCGCCACCGCGTCTATCGGCAACCCCTCCAGCAGCGCGGCGACGTCCTTGAGCCCGGCGAGCACCTCGAACTCGCCGGTCGGGAACTGGTCGGCGGTCACCTCGGCGACGACGTGGGGGTTCCGGCCCGCGTGCCGCAGCGTCCGCTCGGTCTGGAGGAAATAGGCGTCTGTGGCCCGACCGTCCCTGATCGCCTCCTCCGGGACGACGTCGAACGGGAGCGTCATGGCCGTTGGTTCTGGGCCGAGGTCGAAAAAGCTACTCGTTCGGTCGCGGTGTCCGGAGAGAATTCGTCTTCAGTCGGGCCGACGACGGCCCTCCAGTCGGGCCGACGACCGCAGTTCAGTCGGGGCCTCCGGCTGGCCTACGAGGTGGGCGCGCCCTCGTAGACCTGCGGGAGCTGGTCCGTCGTCGGGGCGTTGACGATGGTGACGGTGGCGCCGTCGACGTGGACGTAGAAGGCGTCGCTGAAGCCGCTCGCGCCGTCCGGGATGCGCCAGAGGTCGTCGCGGCCGTTCACCCGCTGGCCGCCCCAGTAGGCGAGCAGCTTCCGGTACGTGGTGACGAACTGCTGGGCGTCGTTCGGGGAGTCCCAGGCGATGCGCCAGGTGTAGGCCGTCTGCCCCTGGCCGTCCCGGTAGACCCACATCTTATCGCCGTCCCAGCCCTGGACCGCCGGGTAGTCGTAGTTGAGGGGGTCGGAGCTGTTCACGCTGCCGTTGCCGTCCAGGTTGAGGAACGTCTGGGGGCTGACGACGTAGCCCTGGCCGGAGCGGTCGTAGGCCGGGTAGTCGAACATGGCCGCGATGGACGCCTGGCCGACCTCGGCGTAGGGGGCGCGGTCTTTCGGCTTCACGCGCGACCAGTCCGCGTTGCTCCGGTCGGGCAGCGAGACGTCCGTGGGAGCGTCCTTCCCGTACTTCTTCGGCTCGATGACCTGCTCGGAGCTCGCGGGCGGGTTGCGGTAGAGGGCGTTGACACCCTTCCAGCCGCCGTCGTGCTTCTTGACGTAGTTGACGAAGTGCGGGCCGTCGCTGTACGGGAAGTACTTCATGATGTAGACGCCCAGGTTGAGGTTCCCGCTACCGCCGCCGCTCTGGTTCCCGGTGGGGGTCACGCAGGACCACTGCGAGTTACAGAGCTGCTTGTACCGGTGGTCGAGGTTGCGCGCCTCGCCCTCGATGAGGCCGTTGTGGGCGTTGTGGAGCTCCCGCGTCGAGTCGTTGTAGCTGCTGGTGTTGAAATGCGAGAACTGCAGGGCGTGCATGAGCTCGTGGCCGAGCGTCGGCTCGTCGATCTGGGCGCTGTCGCCGTTCGAGATGACGACGATGCTGTCGTCCTTCGGGGAGTAGAAGCCGAGGACGTTCGAGCCGCGGTTGGCCGACTGGACCGCCAGGGAGTCGTTGTTCTCGCCGACGAGGAACAGCGCCTCGAACTTGACGTTGTCGAAGGTTCGGAGCGTCGGGGTGGCGTTCTCCGAGTTGGCGTACTGCTTCTGGTACTCGCCGCGCGAGATGACCTTCACCGGCACGGTGTGGGTGAACTCCAGGTGGCGGATGTACTCGTCGCGGGCCTCCGCCCGCGAGACGATCTCGTGGATCTCGGTGGTGTTCAGGCCGTCTGAGCGGTCGATGTTGAGCGTCTCGTTGTACCAGTAGCCGTTCTCCCACCCGAGGACGTCCGTCTTCGGGTCCGGGGGATGGTTGGGTGCGACGGTCGAGGGGCCCGGGGACGCGGTCGTCGTGGCCCCCGTCGAACCGGTCGTCACCTGCGTGGTCGTCGACCCCGTCCGACCAGTCGGCAGCTGCGCACAGCCGGCGACGAGGACGAGTAGAACGAGCAGCACCGCGGCGCGTCCCTTCATACACCAGCCGTAGGACCGCGCAAACAAAAGTCTCCCCTTCCAACTGGGGAAGGATTTTCATCGAATCGCCCCTCTGTCGGTACATGGATTTCGAACCCGACCGAACGGCCGTCGTCGTCGTGGACGTGCAGAACGCCTTCTGCCACCCCGACGGCAGCCTCTACGCCGAGGCGAGCGGGGCGGCGATCGAGCCCGTCGGCGACGTAATCGCGATGGCCCGGGAGGCCGGCGCGCGCGTCGTGTTCACGCGCGACGTCCACCCGCCGGAGCAGTTCGCGGACGCCCACTACTACGACGAGTTCGAGCGCTGGGGCGAGCACGTCGTCGAGGGGAGCTGGGAGGCCGAGCTCGTCGCGGACCTCGACGTACGCGATGGCGACCACGTCGTCGAGAAGCACACCTACGACGGGTTCTACCAGACCGAGCTGGAGGGGCACCTCGACAGCCACGGCGTCACGGACCTGCTTCTCTGCGGGACGCTGGCGAACGTCTGCGTGCTCCACACCGCCGCCTCCGCCGGGCTCCGGGACTACCGGCCGGCCGTCGTCACCGACGCGCTGGGCTACATCGCGCCCGGCCACCACGAGTACGCCGTCGAGCACGCCGACTGGCTGTTCGGCGAGACCGTCGGGCGAGCGGACATCGAGTTCGTCTGATTCCTGCGACCGACCGGTCGCCCCTGATTCTGCCGACCGACTGGTCGCGCCCGACTCGACCCCGTACCCCATCGCCTACTCGGGCGTCACTACTCCATCGCCTACTCGGGCGTCGGATAGTTCCCGAAGCCGACGCGCTCGTCCACGGGGACGACCACCCATCCCTGGCTCGGCCCGGCGAGTTCCGCGTAGAACCGCTGCTCGAAGCTGTTGCCGGTCCACCCGCCCGCGAACCAGGTGTTCCGGCCCTCGTAGGAGACCGAGAGGGAGGTCGTCGCGTTCGCCGGGGCGTCGAAGGTCGCGAAGAGGCGCGTCTCGAACTGCGCGCAGGTCGTCTCGCCGGTGACACCGCCGGTGCAGGTCACCGTCCGGGCGTCCTCCCGGGGCTGGAGCGTCGGCTCGCTCCCGAGGGGCGTCCGCGTGTCGATGGTGCGGTTCGCCGGGAGCTCGACGGTGAGGTGGTAGGCGTCGAGGACCGTGACCGTGGGGCCGGGGGTGGGCGTGACCGGCGTCTCGCCGGTCGGCAGGGGCTGGGGCTGCGGGCGCGTCACGTACCTCGGGGGGAGACGGTCCACTTCGACGGCGAGCATCGGCCCGGAGTCCGTCTGGACGACGCGCGTGGTCCAGTTCGCCGGTAGCTCCGCGAGCGGCGAGTCGGAGACGACGGCCGCGCCGACGGGCGAACTGCCGTCCGCGACCGGCAGCGGGACGTATACGGTTACGTTCGTGAGCGTCGCGTCCGGCTGGAGCGTGAGCTCGTAGCGGTAGGCGTGCTCGACGGAACCGGGCTGGACCTGGGTGAACTGGAAGAGGAGGACGGCGACGCCGCCGGCGACGACTAGCACGACGACGAGCGCACCGACGAGGGCGAGGCGGAGGGCACGGTGCATACCGGAGGATGGCGCGCCGTCGAGAAAACCCCAGACGGCGGTTCCCGCCGGGCGAGAACGGTCGGCGTCGCCCCGTATCCGTGCCGGGCAGGCGCGTCCCCGTCCCTTACCCGAGCCGCAGGGGGTCGTCCGTCGGCGCGAGCGTGACGGTCACCGACTCGCCCACCGCGACGGACGAGCCGGGGCAGACCAGCTTCGCGTAGAGTTCGTCCCGGCCGCAGAACAGGGAGAGCCCGGTGATGGGGTCGTCGTTCGCCCGGACCTCGACGGCGTCCCACGAGACGGTTCGGCCGGTCGCGGTGCCGACGGTGGTGCCGAGGAGCGAGAGGAATGACGCGTCGGTCCCGCGGGAGTCCGCGGACGTCCCGGCGACCGGCCGACCCGCGTGGAACGCGCCGCCGTACCGGTAGTGGGGGAGGCCGCCGTCGAGGACGACGCCCTCGTCCGACGCGATGCCGGCGAAGCCCTCGCCTGGGGCCGGGTGGGTCGGCGCGTCGAGGACGACGTACGTGTCGGCCACCTCGACGACGGTGCCGGTGCCGTCCCACGGGACGGGGGCGACCGGTACGTCGAGGTCGAGTGGGAGCGAGCCGGCCGCCCGCACCTGGTTCGCCCCGCGCGGACGAAAGCCAAGATGGAGGTGCGTGGCGACCCAGGGGGCGAAGAAGCCGGCCCGGACGAGCGTGCCCAGGGAGTCGCCGACGGCGACGTGGTCGCCGGGTTCGACCGACGGCTCGACGTGGAGGACGCGGGCGAGGTACTCGCCGGACTCGTCGTCGGTCGGGACCAGGGCCGTGCGTGCGGCGTCGACGTCGATGACGACGAGGTGGTCGTGCTCCGGGGCGAAGGGTTTGGGCGGCGCGCGGACGGTGCGGGTCTCGACGACCGTCCCCGCGACGGGGCTCGGGGCGTCGTCGCCGTCGTCGGGGTAGAGGTCGACGGCGCAGCCGCGGTCGTGGGCGGCGTACGGCGAGTTGTAGAGGGAGAATCGCGCGTACCGCGACACCACGTCCCCGGACAGCCTGACCATGTGCGGCGTTCGGAGCGCGAGCGTTTACGTACTTCGAGTGCATTGGCCGGGTATGCGCGTACTGCGGGGCCGGGCCGACGACCCGAACGCCGACCGCGATCGCTCCGCGGCGATGCTCGATTGGACGGCCGAGACCGGCGAGCCGGCCGTGCGGGTGTGGACGCCCCACCGCCAGGTCGCCTTCGGCCGCCGCGACACCCGCGACGAGCGGTTCGACGAGGCGGCCGCCGAGGCCCACCGACGGGGCTTCCCGCCCGTCGAGCGGAGCGTCGGCGGGCGGGCGGTCGCCTACACCGGCACGACGGTCGCCTTCGGTCGGACGGTGGCTCTCGACGACATGCGGGTCGGCCTGGACGAGCGCTACGACGAGATGACGCAGGCAGTCCAGCGCGCCTGCTGGAAGCTCGGCGTCCCCGCCCAGCGGGGAGAGCCGCCCGAGTCGTTCTGCCCGGGCCAGCACTCGCTGTCGTCGACGGGCAAGCTCGCGGGCGTCGCCCAGCGGGTGCAAGTCGACGCCGCCTTCGTCTCGGGCGTCCTCGTCGTGGACGACCACGAGGAGATCGCCGACGTCCTCGGCGCGGTCTACGACGCGCTCGGCGTGCCGTTCGACCCGGCGAGCGTCGGCAGCCTGGCGCGGGCCGGCGGCGAGACCGACCCCTCCGTCGTCTGCCGCACGCTCGAAGCCGCCCTCGTCGGCGACGACGCGCCCGAGGTCGTCGAGGTCGGCGTCGAGGAGTAGCACCGGTTGGTCTGCGGAAAATCACCCGACACGAGTGACTTACATAGAGTTACAAAAAATTACAATCGGTTACAACGGGGGTCGCGGCCCCGCCGCCCGGGGCGCGGGGCCGGAGTCGGCTGCGAGGACGTTGAAGCCACGGTGGCGACGACGAGCGACCGCAACCGCGACGCGGGCCGAACGCGACAGTGGACGACCCCGACAGCTACCGCGATACCGACCGACCACGACGGCGACCGAACGCGACGGCGAGCGTGCCCCGCCACCGCCGTACGAGATGCCCCTCCAGGTCCACCGGAGAGCGGAGAGCGGTAGACTTAGGCGGCGGCCGCGCCGAGCACTCGCCAATGCTCACCATCCGGGACGCGACGCTCGCCGACGGGCGGCGCACGGACGTCCGCGTGGACCCGACGACGGGGACCATCGACGCCGTGGACCGCCGGCTCCCGGCCGACGAGGAGGTGGACGCCGCGGGGAAGCTCCTCCTGCCGGGGATGATCGACGTCCACGTCCACCTCCGCCAGCCGGGCCACTCGCAGAAGGAGACCTGGAAGACGGGCACCTGGAGCGCCGCCGCGGGCGGCGTGACGACCGTCGTGGACCAGCCGAACACCGACCCGCCGACCGTGAACGGAGCCGCCTTCGACCAGAAGGTCGAATTCGCCGCCGACGCGCTCGTGAACTGGGGCATCAACGGCGGCGTCACGCCCGACTGGGACCCCGACTCGCTGTTCGAGCGCCCGCTGTTCGCGCTCGGCGAGGTGTTCCTCGCCGACTCGACCGGCGACATGGGCATCGAGGAGCCGCTGTTCCGCGAGGCGGTCGCCCGCGCCGACGAGGCGGGGACGGTCGTCACGGTCCACGCCGAGGACGCCGACCGCTTCGACGAGTCGGCCCGCGAGCGCGAGGACGCCGACGCCTGGAGCGCCTACCGCACCGCCGAGGCGGAGGTCGCCGCCGTCGAGCGCGCCATCGAGGTGGGCCGCGACGCGGCCGCCCGGCTCCACGTCGCCCACACCAGCACCCCGGAGGGCGTCGATGCGGTCCGGGCCGCCGAGGGGCCCGTGACCTGCGAGGTGACCCCGCACCACCTCTTCCTCTCGCGCGAGGACCTCGCCGACCTGGGCACGCTCGGGCGGATGAACCCGCCGCTCCGCAGCGAGGCCCGCCGCGCCGCGCTCTTCGAGCGACTCGCCGACGGCCGGGTCGATATGGTCGCCACCGACCACGCCCCGCACACTCGCGCGGAGAAGAACGCATCCATCTGGGACGCCCCGAGCGGCGTCCCGGGCGTCGAGACGGCCCTCCCCCTGCTCCTGGAGGCCGCCCGGACCGGCCGGCTCTCCTACGAGCGCGTCCGGGACGTCACCGCCGCGACCCCCGCCGCCGTCTTCGACCTGCCGCAGAAGGGCCGCGTCGAGCCGGGCCGCGACGCCGACCTGGTGCTGGTCGACCCGGACGCGAGCCGCGACATCCGCGGCGCAGACCTCCACTCGAAGTGCGGCTGGACGCCGTTCGAGGGCAGACGCGGGGTCTTCCCCGAGTGGACGATGGTCCGCGGGCAGTTCGTCTACCGGGCGGCGTGGGCCGAGGGCGGGGACGCGACTGGCACGGGGGACGGCGCGGTGTTCGGCGAGGCACGGGGCCGGAACGTGCGGCGGTGACGGCGGTTCCGCGGTTCTCGCGGACGTGACCTGGCAGGGAGGCGGGAATCGGACCACCGACCCCAAGAGCTAAGTGGGAGTGTAAAGTACGCTTTACTGTAAAGGACGCTTTACGGAAAGCCCCCTTTACCCCTTCCCATGACACCCACCGAAACCGCCGCGACGGAACGGCTCGCCAGGGGCCGCACGTACCGACGACTGATGTTCGGCTCCGTCCTCGCGGGCGTCGCCGCGGGCTTCGCGCTTCGCTACCTCGACTACCCGCTCCTCGGCGAGGGCGTCTACTGGCTCGGCATCGTCGGCTTCCTCGCCGTCTGGCGGGGCACCTCGACCACCCTCTTCGACGAGCGCGACGTGGCCCTCGAACGCCGGGCGAGCCAGCTCACGCTCCTCCTGTTCGCGGTGGTGCTGGTCGTCGGCGCGTCCGCCGCCCGGTTGCTCCCGCTGTTCGGCTCGGGCACGGTGCCGCCGGCCGTCCGGGGCGCGCTCTACGGCTACGCCGCCCTGTTCGCCGCGTTCGGCGTCGTCTACGTCTGGCTGCGGGCGAGCGCATGAAGAACGCGCTCCGCGACCGGCGCGAACGCGAGTCGATGAGCCAGGCCGACCTCGCGGCGGCGGTCGGCGTCACCCGCCAGACCATCAACGCCATCGAGCGCGAGCGCTACGACCCCTCCCTGGAACTGGCGTTCGAGCTGGCCGCGTACTTCGACTGCCGCATCGAGGACCTCTTCGACGCCGAACTCGACGGGAACAGCCGCCAGAGCAGTCGCAACGGGGCGTGATGGCGGGCACGACGGCGACGACGGACACGACGACCGGACGGCGCGAGGGACCGGCCACGACCGCCGGCCGACCGAAGCCGGCAGTCGCGGGCGGTTCCTGAACGGCTTTCACCCCGGCGACCGGATGGGGTGACATGGCGACCGTGCCCGCCGAGTACCACGACCTGTTCGAGAAGCGGACCATCGCGCACTTCTCCAGTCTGCTCCCCGACGGCTCGCCCCACGTCGTCCCCGTCTGGATCGACTTCGACGGCACCCACCTGCTGGTGAACACGGCGAGTGGGCGCCGAAAGACCCGGAACGTCCGCCGCGACCCGCGCGTGGCGCTCTCGATGACCGACCCCGACGACCCGTATCGCTACCTCGGGGTCCGGGGCGAGGTCGTCGAGGTGACGACCGAGGGCGCCGTCTCCCACATCGACGAGCTGGCGCGGCGGTACATGGGCGTCGAGGAGTACCCGAACCTCGGCGACGAGCAGGGCGAGCGGGTCCTCATCAGGGTGCGAGTCGACCACGTCGCGTGAGCGCGAGTGCGGCCTCACGCGTGCGCAATCGTAGTCGCGTCACGGGGGAGGTCGAGGCACGTCACAGCGGACCCGCCACCGCGAATCAGGTGAGCGCCGCCGCCGCGTCCAGCACCGCCGTCGCAAGGGCCGTCCCGACCATCGCGCCGCCCCCGAGCGCCGCCAGCACGGCCATCGCCTGCCGGGTGCCCGCGACCGTCCAGTCCGCGTCGACTGTCTCAGCCATCGCCGAGAGCGTCGTCCCGAGGAGGAGCGTCGTCGCCCAGGCCGCCAGGCCGAAGCCGAAGACCAGCGCCGCGAGCGAGAACGCGACGGCGCTCGCCCGATCTGCCGACCAGCCGACGAGCACCAGCGCGGGGACGGCGAGGACGCCGACGGCCAGCCCGAGGGTGGCGGCGCGGGCGAGCAGCCGGACGGTCGCCGGAACGCGGGACATCTAGTCCACGGTCTCGCGCATCCGGGGGTCCAGGGCGTCCCGCATGCCGTCCCCGAGCAGGTTGAAGCCCAGGACGGTCAGCGCGATGAACAGGCCCGGGAAGAACGACCACCACCACGCGCCGGTGAGCAGGCCGTGGTCGACGCCGTTGGCGAGCATGATGCCCCAGGAGGGAGTGCCCGGCTCCGCGCCGAAGCCCAAAAAGGAGAGCGCGGCCAGGTCGATGATGGCCAGCCCGAAGTTGAGCGTGCTCTGGACGGTGATGGGCGCGAGGCAGTTCGGCAGGACGTGGCGGACCAGCACCCGCACGTCGGTCGCGCCGAGCGCCTGGCTGGCGTCGATGTACTCGTCCTCTAACACCTTGAGCGCGGCCCCGCGGACGACGCGGGCGAAGCGGGGCGTGTAGACCAGCGTCAGCGCGATGACCACCTTCCAGAGCCCGGTGCCGAAGATGGCGACCAGCGCCAGCGCCAGCAGTAGACTCGGGAACGCCAGCAGGACGTCCATCGTCCGCATGATGACGTTGTCGGTCACGTCGCCGTAGTAGGCCGCGACGATGCCCAGGCCGACGCCGAGCAGCGTCGAGAAGCCCACCGTGATGGTCCCGAACTTCAGCGCCAGCCACGCCCCGTAGAGCACGCGGACGAAGATGTCCCGCGACTGGATGTCGGTCCCAAACGGGTAGGCCCAGGTGCCGTAGGACTGGGTCGCGAGCGCCGACTCCCCCAGCCAGCTCGGCTGGGCCATGTTCGGGTTGGTGCCGATCTTCGTCTGCGAGATGGCGGCGACGTCGAAGAACGACCGCGCGAACACGGCGACGAGCACCATCGCCAGGATGAGGACGATGCCCGTGACCGCGAGGCGGTTCGAGAGCAGCTCCGAGAGGAACGGCGATGCCCGCAGGCGGTCGAGGAAGCTGCGCGAGGTGGCGTCGCTTTGGGTCTGGGTCTCCGTGCTCATTGCTGGATCCTCGGGTCGAGATAGGAGTACGTGACGTCCACGAACAGGTTCACCATCGTGAACAGCAGGGCGAACACCAGCACGGTGCCCTGGACGACGGGGTAGTCGCCGACCTGGATGGCGTTGACCAGCAGCGTGCCGATGCCGGCGATGCCGAAGACGGTCTCGGTGAGCACGGCCCCGCCGAGCAAGGTGCCGAACTGGATGCCGATGACCGTCACGACCGGGATGAGCGCGTTGCGGAAGCCGTGTTTCATCATCGTGATCTTCGCGCCCTGGCCCTTCGCGCGGGCGGTCCGCATGTAGTCCTGGCGGACCACCTCGAGCATCGAGGAGCGCATCATCCGGGAGATGAGCGCCATCGAGTAGACGCCGATGACCGCCGCCGGCAGCAGCATGTGGAGCGCCGCCGACTGGAACGCCGCCAGGTTGCCGTGGATAAGCGTATCGACGGTGATGAAGCCGGTGACCTGCGTGACGTCGAAGGCGGTGTCGATGCGCCCGGTCGCCGGCAGCCAGTCGAGGTACTGGGCGAACAGCAGGATGACCAGCGGCCCGCTCCAGTAGATGGGGACGCTGATGCCCGTGAGCGCCCCGACGCGGGTGAGGTGGTCGGTGACGGAGTCCTGCTTGATGGCCGAGAGCAGGCCGAGCGGGATGCCGAGCAGGATGCCGAGTATCTGGCCGTAGAAGGCGAGTTCGACGGTCACGGGGAGCCGGGATTCGAGGATGGACAGCACGGGCGTGCCCTTCTGGACGACGTAGGACTGCCCGAAGTCGAACCGGAGGACGTCGCCGAGGTAGCGCAGGTACTGCACCCAGATCGGATCGTCCAGCCCGAGCGCCTGGCGGACCTGCACGACCTGCTGGGTCGTCGCGCGCTGTCCCGCGATGACCCGGGCCGGGTCGCCCGGCGCCAGGTGCAGGATGGCGAAGACGAACGTCGCCACGCCGAGCAGCACCGGGACGAGCAGCAGGACGCGCTTCAGGACGAACCGCCAGGATGTCATCGGTATCCAACCATTACGTGTGACGCGGCAAAAAGGAATCGCCCCCGGGGTGCCCGAACGGCGCTACTGCGGGCCTCGCCCGCCGTCCGGGCAGTTTGCACCGCAGGCTCGGAGACCGAAATCCGACCCGGGATGGAGCTATCTAATATCAAAGTGATAAGAACGGCTGGTCGCGCTACCCGAGGGTGACGCGGTCGAGGAACGGTCCCGAGATGGGCGCCACGGTGAAGTTGTCGACCGAGTTCGAGACGCCCCGGAGCTCCTGGGCGTGGTCCATGAACACCCACGGCGCCTCGTCGTGGGCGAGCTTGGCGGCCTGCTGATACTTCTTCGCCCGGGTGTCCGGGTCGTAGGCGGTCTGGGCCTCCTCGACGAGCTGCATGTAATCCCGGTTGGCCCACGCCGCCACGTCGAGCGTGTTGAAGTCGGGGTTGTCCCAGGCGTCGACCCAGTCCTGGCCGTCCGCCAGGTCCGACGCCGGCAGCTGCGGGTCGAGCAGGGCGTAGAAGAAGTTGTCCGGGTCGGCGTTGTCCGTCATCCAGCCCAGGAAACACGCGTCGTGCTTGCCACTCGAGGTGTAATCGAGGAACGGGTTGAACGGCTGCTGGTTGATGGAGACCGTGATGCCGACCGCGTCGAGGTTGGACTTGACCGTCTCGGCGGCCTGGATGGGCGATGGGTTGTAGGCCCGCGGATTCTTGAACGTCGCCAGCTCGAAGCTGAAGCCGTCGCCGTGGCCCGCGTCAGCGAGGAGACTCTTCGCCTTCTCCGGGTCGTGCGGGTAGGGGTCGAGGCTGTCGTTGTAGCCCAGCACGTTCGACGGGATGGGCTGGCTGGCCTGCTCGGCGATGCCCTGGAAGATGGTGTCCACGATGGCCTTGGTGTCGACGGCGTAGCTGATGGCCTGGCGAACCCGCTTATCGCGGAACGGCTCGAACTTCGCCATGTTCATCGCCAGGTAGCCGACGTTGATGCCGGGGATGGCCTTGAGCTCCGCGCTGTCGGCGTTGTCGACGATCTTCGAGGACTGGGCGCCCAGCCCGTCGATGATGTCCGCGCCACCCGAGGCGAGGGTCTGTGCACGCGAGGTGTTCGAGCCGACGGCCGTGAACACGACCTCGTCCACGTGCGGTCCCTCGCCCCAGTAGCTGTCGTTTTTCGTCAGCCGGATGCGCTGGTTCGAGGTGTCCCAGCTGTCGAACTCGAACGGTCCGGTGCCGACCGGCTCCTTGGCGAGGCCCTTGCCCTTGGCCTTGATGGCCTTCTCGGAGAGGATGGAGGCCGCGAACATCGCCAGGTTCCGCAGGAACGGCGCGTACTTCTGGGTCATCTCGATGGTGACCGAGTAGTCGCCGTCCGGCTTGATCTCCTTGATCCAGTTGCCGAGCGTGAACGGCCCGTACACCGAGGCGTACTTATCGCCCGGGTAGTACTGGTACTCCGGGTCGGTGAAGCGGCGGTAGGTGGCGATGAAGTCCTGGGCGGTGAACTCCTCGCCGTTGTGGAAGTGCACGCCCTGCCGGAGCGAGAGCGTCGTGGTGGTGCCGGAGAGGTTCCACTCCGTCGCCAGCCCCTCGGTGAGCTCGGTCGAGCCCGGCTTGAACTTGATGAGCGTGTCGTACATCTGGTTGGTGACCTTGACGTCCTCCCCGCTGGTCGTGTTCTGCGGGTCGAGCGTCCCCGAGTCGTTGCCCCGGGCGTAGGTCAGCACCTGCTTCTCGCCGCCACCGCCTCCGGTCGTCGTCTCCGTGTCCCCCTGGTCGGTCCCGTCGCCCCCGGACTGGGTCGTCGTCGATTCGGTCGTGTTGTCGGTGCCACCGCCACCGGTGCAACCTGCGAGCACCGCAGTCGCGGCGGCGCCACCTGCGACCTGCAGGAAGCGGCGTCTAGTCTGCTGTCTGTCACCTGATGCCATATGAACTATACCGCGCACCTATCTAATAATATTGTCGGCACGTATCTATAAAAAGCGGCAAGTATAAGGTACATAACTAAGACCAACCTCGCACACACCAGACGAAGGCGGGACGGGCGCCGGCAAAGATCGGGGCCGGCTACCCCTGCAGTGAGACCAGGTTCAGCAGTGGACCGGAGATGGGCGCGATCTGGAAGCCCTGGACGCCGTTGGAGACGCCCCGGAGCTCCTGGGCGTGGTCCATGAACACCCACGGCGCCTCGTCGTGGGCGAGCTTGCTCGCCTGCATGTACGTATCGGCGCGCTGCTGGGTGTCGAGCGTGCTCTGGGCGTCCCGGACGAGCTGCATGTAGTCGGTGTTCGCCCAGGCCGCCACGTCGAGGGTGTTGAGCCCCTCGGTGTCCCAGCTCACCCAGTCCTGGCCGTCCGGGACCTGGTCGATGGGGACCTGCGGGTCGAGCAGCGCGTAGAAGAAGTTGTCCGGGTCCGCGTTGTCCGTCATCCAGCCCAGGAAACACGCGTCGTGCTTGCCCGAGTCGGTGTAGTCGAGGAACGGGTTGAACGGCATCTGGTTGATGGTGACGGTGATGCCGACGTCCGCCAGGTTCGACTTGACGACCTGCGCGGCCTGGATGGGCGAGGGGTTGTACGTCCGGGGGTTCTTGAACGTCGCCAGCTCGAAGCTGAA
>Ga0209928_1000103_pt1 | contig 18260 bp, 27 predicted proteins | sample SalPonF2_B_D2_MG_FD_185727 | JGI IMG/M metagenome (GOLD analysis project Ga0209928, IMG submission 185727) | Salt pond soil microbial communities from South San Francisco under conditions of wetland restoration - Salt Pond MetaG SF2_B_D2_MG... ...
GCTCTCTGTCGGCCCGTGGGCCCGGCTCCGACCGCCGCGGGCGGAACTGGCCGACCTGCCGGTCGAGCGCGTGCTCGTCGGCCACGGTCCCCCGGTGTTCGAGGACGCCCGGGCGGTGCTCGACCACGCGCTGGCGCGGTCGTACCGCGGGATTCCCGGCTATCTCGTGAAGGACCTCGCGTTCATGCTGCGGGCGGGGTACGTGGCGATGCGGGACTGAGTGTCAGTTGGGTAGGATTGTGTGTGGGCGGTGCGGTATCGGTGCTCAGTGTGAGGACTGTCAGAAATTCGCGGACGTTCGTTGTCACAGGGAGCAGAAAGCGGAGAACGGACCGCGAAAGATCGGATTCGAACGGAAGTCGGGTCGGCCGGTCTCCGAAATATCCGGCGCATCATCCGTCGAACGGGGACACAGTAGGGTCTCAAAAACGAGTTTTCCAATCGTCATCTCCAGATGAGATCGATAACGGAGACACCACGAGTTTCCTTTGACTGTACCGAGTGGCCAACGTAGCCACGAAGACTCCTCCGGTGTGGACATTTCCAGCGGCGAGCAGGTCGTGCCCTCGTAAAGATTAAAGTCAATTTGACAAAATCAGGCGGTATGGACCGTGGGCCGACCAGGCGAAAGGTAGTGGCTAGCCTTCTTGGTACGGGTCTCGGGTCAATCGCCGGTTGCACCTCACGTTCTGGACTCCGAGAGGAGCAGACGCAATCCACCAGAAAGACGGAGAAGCCGACACCGTCGGTACCGGGAGAGAGCGGCACGACCACCCGGGACGAGGAGCCGGTATTCGAGCACTTCGTCAGCCGAGACGGGGCACAGTTCACCGTGGGTGGTGTGCCATTCTACTGGAGTGGAGCCAACAACTACTTTCTCGTGCAGACGTACCCCGCCGCGGACGGGGTGATCGATGAGATCGTCCCGGACGCCCGGAAACTCGAACTCGACGTGCTCAGAACGTGGGCTTTCGGGGTCGGAGAGCCGGGGAAGCTTCAACCGAAACCACGGCAGTACAACGAACGTGAATTCAAACGGCTCGACAGGGTGATTTGGGCGGCCGGCCAAGAGGGGATACGCCTGATTCTACCGCTCGTCAACGGCTACGGCAAGTGGTATGGTGTCGACGGTGGTATGGACCAGTACGTCGAGTGGTCCCCGACGGCGACGGAACACAACGACTTTTACACTGACGATTACTGCCGGGATCTCTACAAAGATTTCGTCAACTACGTTCTCACCCGAACGAACACCCACACCGGCATCGAGTACCGCGATGACCCGACGATACTGCTCTGGGAGGTGGCGAATGAACCCCATCTTCGTGACCACGACCGACCGGAGAGACGATGGACCGAGGCCGACCACGGAAAACTCAGGACGTGGATAGACGACATGGCCCACTACGTCAAATCCATCGACCGGAACCACCTCGTCTCCACGGGGTCAGAAGGACTCTACGCCGACGAAACGTTCGACACCACGGGTAGCCGGGGGGATTTTCTCGGGGACCATCGATCGAGCGCCATCGACGCCGCCTCCTTTCACTACTACGACGGCTACCACGCAACCCCCGAGGAGTGGATCAACGTCCATGTCACTGACGCGCACGAAAAACTCGAAAAGCCGGCGTACCTCGGCGAGTTCGGCACGACGGACCTCGACGGGAGACCGGACTTCTTCAGGACCGTCTACGAAGCGCTCAGAAAAAGCGGGGCCAACGGGGGTGCGTTCTGGCAACTCATCGGCCACGACGGACGAACGGGAGACCTCCGAAAACCAGAATCGGGCAACGAAAAGGCCCTTGCGAAGGTCATCTACTACCCGGAGAGTCGGGAACTTATCCCGCCCATCAAGCAGTTCTCCGAGAGTATGGAGGCGAAGTCGACCCCGCCCTGATCACCCGGGGTCCACAAACCACCAAACCGAATCCCGAATAACGCACCGGAGTCCTCGCTCGTCCCGGCGACGACCTTCTCTACAGGAGACAGCACGACGATAACGACGCGTGTGCGTATAACGGTGGCAACGTATCCAATGTCCGTGGGATTCAGGGGTCCCGTCGTAGCTCTGTGACACCCATCATCTCGGACAGGGACCCGGTCTCGAAGTCGCTGTCCGAGACGACGAGTTCGTCTCCCGTCGACCGGGCCGTCGCCGCGATGAGCAGATCCCGTGCCGCCATCCGTTCGCCGTCGTCCATCAGTATATCTTGCATCCGGGCGGCCTCCAGCGCAATTTGCTCGTTCAGGTCCAGCGCCCGGACGCCGCCGAACTGCTGCCGGACTCCGACGACGTTAGTTTCACCACTGCCTCCTTTTCCGTCTACGACTTCGAACACGCAGAGCGAAGACGTTAGGTACGGTTGACCGCGTTCTTCGACGGCCTCGACCACATCGGGAACGCCCTCCAGCATGTCGATGATAACCGAACTGTCGAGGAACGTCACCCCTCGAAGCTCTCCCGGGAGCGTTTTACGGCTGTCCGCACTCGCTCGGCTTCTTCTCCGCCCCACGCACCGATGTCGATGGGTTTCTCGCTCTGTGCAAGCCGTTCGAGAAGTTCGTCGAACGTCTCGTCATCGCGTTTCAAGTGCTCTAACATCCGCTTCGTGTCGTCAGAGACCCGGATTGATGTACTCATACGTATACGAACTGCATACCGGCGTAACTAGCTTTCGCTACCTTTTCTATTCGATGAGGCGAGACGGCTTAAGACGCCGAAAAGAAGCCGTCTAGCGCGTTAGAACGCTTCTTCCTAGTCTCCGAACATCTGCCGCATGATCGGGTGCATCTCCATGAGCTGCTCCTCGGCGATCTCCTCGTACAGCTTGTACGTGATGGAGATGGTGAGCAGCAGGCCGGTGCCGGAGACGCCGCCGATGGTGCCGAGCATGTTCGCCAGGACGGCGAGCAGCCCGACCAGCGCGCCGCCGAGGACGGTGACCTGCGGGATGTACCGCTCCATCACCTTCTCGATGACGCCGACGTTCTGGCGGAAGCCGGGGATCTGCATCCCGGAGCTCTGTATCTGCTGGGCCGTCGAGGACGGGCCCATGTCGGCGGTCTCCACCCAGAAGACCGCGAAGATGGCGCCGCCGATGACCATGAACGTCAGGTCGATGCCCACGCGGAGGATGACCTGCCAGGGAGCGTGGGCGGCGACCGCGCCGCCGGTCCACCACATCCACTGCCCGGGGGTCTGGATGGGCGCGAGGTAGTAGAACAGCCCGCCGAGGGGCTGGCCGCTCGACCCGTAGACGCCGACCCACGCCGGCATCCCCGCCCACGTCGAGTTCAGGATGCGCCCGAGGAACTGGATGTTGGCCTGGAGCGCCCGGACGAGGATCATCGGCAGGACGCTCGCGTAGATGAGCTTCACCGGGAAGCGACCGCGTGCGCCCTTGACCTGCGCGTGGCTCAGCGGGATCTCGACGCGGACGCTCTCGGCGTAGACGACGATGCCGAAGATCAGAAGCGTCGTGACCAGCGAGAGCAGGCCGGCGGTCGGGTCGAAGAGCACGTACTGCAGCCCGGAGGAGGTCAGCAGTGGCGGGACGTTGCTGATGGACCCGGTGAGGATGCCGACCCAGGTCGGGACGAAGCCCGTCTGGCCGCTCGCGCCGCCCCAGTAGAACAGCCCGCCGACGAGGCTCTGGCTGATGCTGGCGACGATGAACAGCCCGATGCCGGAGCCGACGCCCCACTTGCTGACGACCTCGTCCATGAACAGGATGAGGATGGCGCCGATGGCCATCTGGACGAAGATGAGCACGCTCACGCCCGTCGAGCCGATGCCCAGGGCCTGGGCGACCTGCTGGCTCGGGGCCATGAAGCCCCCGAGGAACACCATCGGGAGACCGGTGAGGAAGATCATCAACACGACCAGCACCTTCTGGAGGCCCTGGTAGAGCATCTGGTCGCGCGGGTCGCTCGTGTCCAGGCCCAGCAGGTCGGCCCCGCCGAGCAGCTGCAGGACGATGCTCGCCGTGACGATGGGACCGATGCCGAGCTGGAGCACCGAGAACTGCTGGCCGGCCAGCAGCGCCCGGAACTGCCCGAACGGGTCGGTCGCGCCCGGCGCCAGACCGTACAGCGAGACGTTCGTCAGGAAGAAGTACAGCACGAGTACGCCGGCCGTCCAGGTCAGCTTGCGCTTGAAGGGGATGTGCCCCTCCGGACGGCGGACCGCGGGCATCCGGGTGAGGACCGGTTCAGCGGTCTCCTTCCATCCCATGGCTCTACTCCTCTCGGGCGCGCTCGGAGACGAGGGCCTCGCCGCCCTCGCTCTCGATGAGTTCGACGGCCGACGCGGAGAAGGCGTCCGCCGTCACCTCGAGCTGGTTGTACACCTGTCCGCTCCCGAGCACCTTCACGACGTCCGCGTCGTGGCCGTCCTCGACGACGTCCCGGGCGTCGATCCGGTAGCCGAACTCGGTCTCCTCGGCCAGGTCGTCGGCGGCGTACAGCGCCGCGTTCTCGTCGAGCGTGCGGACGTCGACCTCGAGGACGTCCTGTTGTACCTTCTGGGGTCGCTTGAAGCCGTGTTTCTCCCACGACCCGTAGTTGTGCATCTCGTGTTTCCGGCTGCCTGCGCGGCCGCGCCCACCACGGTGGCCGGCACCGCGTCGGTTCTTGTGGGTGCCGCCGCCGTGGGTGCGGGAGCCGCGCTGGCGTCGTTTCTTGCTCGTCATGGTTATCGCATCGCCGTGAGCAGGCGGTCTATCTTCTCGGTCGTGTGCTTGCCGAGCTCGCCGCCCTCCTTCGTGGGGTGTTTGATGCCGTCGTGGCCCCGGCGGGGCGGGTGCAGTCGGAACACCGGCGAGAGCCCCTGCTCGCGCAGGGTCGTCTCCTCGGCGACGAGCGCGGCGGCCAGCCCGGCCACGTCGTCGTAGTCGGTGTTCGCCGCGACCCACTCGTCGTCGACGTCGGCGTCGCCCTCCAGGGGCTCGGCCCGGCGCCGGATGAGCGTGGCGACGACGTCCTCGGTCGGCTCGCCGAAGGCGACGTAGTCGTTCACCTTCGTGAGCATCCCGCGGTAGGTGTCCCGCTCGGGGAGGAGCGTCGCGTGGTTGACCGAGTGGAGGTTGAGCATACCGAGCGTGTCGCGGACGCCGCCCTCCATGTCCACCTCGCCGCGGAGTTGGACGACCGCCTGCATCACTCGATCACCTCGCGCTGCTCGCGTGCGTGCTCGGGCACGCGCGCCTCGGCCGTGCTCCGCAGGGCGTTGAACGTCGCCTTCGCGAAGTTGACCGTGGTGCGCGTCTTGCCCGAGCTCCGGGTCCAGATGTCCTCGATACCGGCGAGCTCGAGCACGTGGCTCACGGTCTCCCCGGCGGCCAGGCCGAGCCCGCGCGGTGCGGGGATCAGCTCGACCTCGACGCTCCCGGCCTTGCCGGTCGTTCGGAGCGCGACCGTGTGCGGTCGCCCGCAGCCACACTCCCAGGACCCACAGCCCCGAGAGACGTCGATGATGTTCAGCTTGGCTATCTCGATGGCCTTCTGGATGGCCCCGCCGACCTGGTCGTCGCGACCCTCGGCGTAGCCGACGAAGCCGTCGCGGTTACCGACGGCGACGACACACCGGAACTTCACTCTGCGGCCGGAGTCGGTCATGCGCTGGACCATGTTGATGTCCAGCACCTCGTCGTCGAGCCCCGGGAGGAGCTGGTCGACGATCTTCGGTTCCTTGAGCGGCAGCCCCGTCGCCAGGGCCTCTTCCATCGAGTCGACGTCGCCGTCGGCGACCAGTCGACCGAGCCGCGTCTTCGGCTCCCAGCCGTCGTTGTAGTCGTTTCCGCTCATTCGTCTGTCTCCTGTATCGTCTCGAGCACGTCGTCGAAGTGCTCGGGCAGTGCAGCGGCGTCGAACTCACCGTACAGCGGCTCCTCGAGGGAGTCGGCGTACGTGGCGATGTGCTCGCCGCGGGTTCGGTCCCAGTCCGCGAAGACCGCCTCGTTGTGCGGGACCTCGAGCCCCGCGTCGATGGCGCCCTCCTGGACGGCGAACACCTTCGAGCCGGGGGTCGGACTGTTGAGCCCGATGTCGAGGACCGCCTCCTCGAGCCCGGCCGCGAGCGCCCGTTTGCCGGCGAGGTACCCAGTCAGGTACGCGCTCGGGAGGTTGCCCGTGGGGGCCTCCCAGCCGTACTCGGCCAGGTCGCCGGAGTGTGCGCTCGCTATCGTCTCGTCACCGCTCGGACCGGTCGCGACCAGCTGCGCCCTGACGTGCCTGTTGCTCTTGCGAGCGACAAGTCGGGGTTTCCCGGATTTCAACAGGCGCAACCGCTGATGGTAGTCGGTCCGGACCTCGCGCCGACGCCGCATCGGCACCTTGTATCGTGGTCCACTCGCCATTTACTGATCACCGTATTCGTCTGCGTCGACGTCGTAGTGCTCCCCGACGTAGGTCAGCAGTCGATGGACGCTGTCGAACTCGCCACCGTTGGCCAGGTTGTACAGCTCGCGGTACTCCGACGCCGCCAGCGCGCCGTCGTCGCGGAGTTCGCGGAGCGTCCGTCGCTGCGCTCTGATTCTGTCCTCCCAGGCCTGCTTTCTGTTCTGCCGGGCACCGGCCTTGCCCCGGCGGGAGCCGGGACCCTTCCGGTGACCGTAGGCCCGCTTTCGGTTGCGCTCGCGCGCCCGTCCGCGGGAGTTACCCTTCGCGTCCTTGGCCTGGATGCGGCCGTCCGCGACCAGTTCGCGGATGTCCTCGCGGGTGATGGCGTCCACGATGTCGGCCTGCGCGTCGGGGTCGAACCAGACGCGGTTCTTCCCGACGTCGAGGACGTCGGCCGCGAGTCGTCGCTGTGCTGAGAGATCGCTCATTCGTCGGTCACCTCGACTTCGACGTAGGTGGGGTTGAGGACGCGGATCTCGCGCTCCTCGGCCAGCTCCTCGATGTGCTCGCGCTTGCGGGCGCCGACGGAGCCGGCGATGCGAACGGCCTCGGTGTCCGGGTCCACGCCCTCGAGTTCGTCGGGGGTGTGGACGTAGACCTCCTCGAAGCCGCTGGGGTGTCGGCCCCGCACGGCGGTCGGCGAGCGGAAGCCCGCCTCGACCATGTCGCCTTTGCCCTTGATGCCTCGCCGCTGCTTGGAGAGGTTGCCCCGCGGCTTGCGCCACGAGGTGGGCGTGCGTTTCTTCTTGTGGGAGTCCTGGCGGTTGAATTTGGGCTTGCCCTCGCGGTGCTTCTGGGCGAGGAGACGGGATTCGTCCTCGGAGAGGTCGGGGGTCTTCTCGGCGTGCCCCCGGGCCCGCAGTTCGGTCTCGACCGCCTCGGTCGGTTCCGCGGGCTCCTCGGGTTCGGCCTCCGCCTCCTCGACCTCGGCCTCCGTCTCCTCTTCGAGTTCGAGCCCGCCGACGTCCGCCTTGATGCGGGCGGCGAGCGCGTTGCCGATGCCGGAGACCTCGGAGAGGTCGGCCTGGCTCGCGGCCTTGACGCCCTCGACGGACTCGTAGCCGGCCTCGCGCAGCGCCTCGGCCTTCGACGGGCCGACGCCGCTTATGTCCTCGAGCTCCTGGGGTTCGTCTTCTGGCATCTAGGCACCTCCTTTGCCGGGCTTCTCAACGATGTACACGCCGTCCTGGAAGACGCGCGTGTCCTTGTCGGTCACCCGGGTGAGCTGTTCGATGGAGCCGGCGGTCTGCCCGACGGCCTCCTTGTCCGGTCCGGTGAGGGCGAGCTCCTCGCCGTCGACCCGCACCTCGGTGTCGCCGAGGATGGGGGTCCGGCGGGGCGCTCGCTCGCCGAGGAAGTTGCTGATGACGACCTCGTCGCCCTCGACTTTGACCTGCATCGGGAAGTGGGAGTAGTGCACCTGCATGTGGTACTCCCAGCCCTCGAGCACGCCGTGGAACATGTTCTCCACGTGGCTCTCGAAGGTCCCCATCGTCGCGGTCGTCTTGGCGTCGGTCGCGTCGCTCTCGATGACCACCTGGTCGCCCTCGACCGTGACCGACACGTCGGGGAACCACAGGCGGCGACTGACCGAGCCGTTGGGGCCCTCGACGGTCAGGTCGAGGTGGTCCATCTCGGCGGTCACTTCCGCTGGGATTTCGAGTTCGATTCGTGGCATGGTCAGTATACGTAGGCGATCACCTGGCCGCCGACGCCCTGTTCGCGGGCGTCGTAGTGGCTCAGGATGCCGCTGCTGGTCGTGACGACGAGTGTGCCGTAGTCGCGGGCGGGGAGGAATCGCTTCTCCCACTTCTCGTAGTCGTCTGCACCCACCGAGTAGCGGGGCTTGACCGCACCACAGCGGTTGATCGCACCTTTCAGTTCGACCTCGAACTTCCCGGCCTTGCCGTCGTCGACGAACTCGAAGCCGTCGATGTAGCCGCGGTCGTAGAAGACCTCCAGCACGGAGCCGATGAGATTCGAGGCGGGCGCTACTGTGTGACTGAGATGCCCGACGCTCTCGGCGTTGTCCACAGCCGACAGCGCGTCTGCGAGCGGGTCTTTTCCTGTCATGGTTAGCTGTACTTCTTGAAGCCCATCGGTCGGGCGATCTCGCGGAAGCACTGGCGGCAGAGCCAGATGTCGTACTTGCCGACGAGCCCCTGGCGGCGATCACAGCGCCGACAGGCGTGGCTCTGTCCGGTTCGCTTCGCGGCGTGCTCTCCGGTCTGTTCGGTCATTCGGTCACCTCCACGTCGAAGTTCGTTTCGAGGTACGCGATGGCGTCCTCCGGCGTGAGCCGGTGGCTCGACGGCACCCGCTGGGTCCGCTGGTCGCGCTTGGCGATGCGGTAGCCCGGCCGGACGAGGTTGACCGTGACGTCCAGCCCGTAGATGCCGACGTTCGGGTTGTACTCCTGGCCCTCGAAGTCCGTGTGCTCCTCGATGCCGAAGCTGACGTTGCCCGTCTCGTCGAACTGCGAGCGCCGCAGTCCGGCGATGGACAGCGCCTCGGCGAGAAAGTCGGTGGCGTCCTCGTCGCGGAGCGTGACCTTCGCGCCGATGGGGTCGCCCTGCCGGATGCCGAAGTCGGGCTGGGTCGCCTTCGCGAGCGTCCGGACCGGCTGCTGGCCCGTGATCTCCCGGAGGATCTCCTCTGCGTTCTGGAGGTCCGTGCCGCCGCGCCCGACGCCCATGTGGACGACGACCTTCTCGACGCGCGGCGCGCGCATCTCGTGGAACTCGGCCTCGCTCATTCGGTCTCACCTCCGATGAAGTTCTCGTCGATGACGACGACGTACTCCTCGACCGTCTCGAAGGCGCCGTCGTCGGTCTCGACGCGCACCGTGTTCGGCGAGGAGCCGGGCGTCACCTCGATGGCCTCCAGCTCGCCGATCTCGCCGGCGTGCTGTCCGTCGACGGCGGTGACCAGCGCGCCCTCCTCGTACTCGAAGTGGGCGAGGACCTCCTTGTCCTCGTTGCCGATGACGACGGAGTCGCCCGGGCTGTACTGGTCGGCCTCGACCAGGAGGTTGCTCCCGTCGTGGAGGTTCAGCTGGTAGCGACCGCCGGAGACGGCCGTCTTGTCGACGACCTTCCCCAGGCGGCCGTCCGCGTCGCCCTCCGCGATGGGGGTCAGCCCGAGCCGACCGCCCTCGTCGGGGAAGACGCGGTAGTACTCGTCGCGCTCGGGGAACGACAGGATGTCGAACATGCCGATCGGCCGACGCGCGTCGGCGACCGACTCCCCGTTGACGAGGACGCCGTCGGTGTTGACGGCGTACTTCGCTTCCTTGGTGGAGTCCACGTAGCCGAGGACGTCCCGGAGGACGATGACCAGTGGAACCCCGTCGCTGCCGTGTGGACCCTGGGCCTTCACCGTGAACTTCGCGGTCTTCCGCTCGACCGGCCACGACTTGGGCACCGAGAGTCGCTTCTGGTGGTTCGTCATTCGCTCTCACCTCGGAGACGCGCCTCGCGGCGGTCGTCGTCGAGGTCCAGCTCCACGACGCGGACGTTGCTCGCGTCGAGCGGTCGCGGGACCTCCTCGCCGTCGGCCTTCTCCTGGGTGACGCCCTCCACGTGGAGGGTGCCGGCCTTGAGGTCGACGCCCATGACCTCGCCGGTCTCGCCGGCGAAGTCGCCGCGGAGCACCTCGACCTCGTCGCCCGCGTTGACGCGGACGCTCCGCCGCTCGTAGCGCTCCCGCAGGTCCGCCGACAGCGGGGCGCGCACGTGCTTGTGGCGCTCGTGGAGCGGGGCCTGCTCTCGTCGTTTCCGCTGTTTGCGTGGCTGTCGGGTCATACTATCATCGTGGCTGTACTCGCGATGCTGCCGAATCGCTCGGCGACCTCGCGCGCGATGGGACCCTTGATCTCGGTCCCGCGCGGCTCTTCCTGTTCGTCGATGATGACGGCGGCGTTGTCCTCGAACTTCACACGCGTCCCGTCCGGTCGCCGGATGGGCTTGCGCTGGCGGACGACGACAGCCTCGAGGACCTGTCGGCGCATCTCCGGTGTGCCCTTGGTCACCGAGACGGTGACCTTGTCGCCGACCCCCGCCTTCGGGTGCCGGTTGAGGGTGCCGTGGTAGCCTGAGACGCTGATGACCTTGAGCTCGCGAGCGCCGGTGTTGTCGGCGCAGTGGACCAGCGAGCCCTTCTCTAAGCCCTGCGTGACCTTGGCCTTGATCGCCTCCATCACTGTTCACCTCCGTGTCTCTCGACCACTACGTGCGATTTCGTCTTCGAGAGTGGTCGGGTCTCTGCGATCGTCACCGTATCGCCGACGTCGAGGGCCAGGCACGCCGGAGCGTGCGCCGGGACCCGAGACCGCCGCTTCATGTAGCGGTCGTACTTGGGTACGAACACGTCGTACTCCTGCTCGACGATGACGGTTTTCTCCATGTCTGTGGAGGCGACCTCGCCGACGAGGGTCTGCCCGCGCACGGACAGTGTGCCGTGGAACGGGCAGTTCTCGTCGGAGCAGGTCTCCTCCGGTTCTGGTACGTTCAGTCCTATCGCCATTTCGGATCAACTCCGTTCTCGGTACGCAGCGCGGGACGTGCGAGCAACACGTCGCCTTCCACCGTAACGTAGGCCACGCCCTGGCCCGCGGAGCTGACGGCCGAAGCCGTCCCGCCGCACTCCGTGGGTTTGGACGCAGTCCCGGAGGGCTCTCGCGCCTCCGCGGCTTCATCTATGGCGAACTCGAAAGTCGAGCCCGCTTTCGGCACCTGCCGCTCGCCCGAGGCGGTCGCCACGACGAGGGTCCGCATGGTCTCGCGGACCACGCGCCCTGCCAGACCGACCCGCGAGGGGTCGGTCGACTCGACGACCCGCACCTGCAGGCCGACGAGTTCGTGCTTCGCGATGGTCTCGGGCGAAAGCGGCATGGTCAGTCCTCGTCGGTCTCCGCGGCGAGTTCCTTCTCGATCGTCTTGATGCGCGCGATGGTCCGACGGAGCTCCCTGATCCGGCCGGGGTTCTCCGGCGCACCACCGGCGGCCTGGACTGCCTTCGAGTTGAGGAGCTCGGTCTCGAGGTCGTCGAGCTCGCTCTCTCGCTCGGCCGGCGTCATGTCGCGGATCTCCTCGGAGCGGAGGATGGCCATCAGGCGTCACCCTCCTCGTCCGCCGCGTCCTCCGCGTCCGCCGCGTCCTCCGCGTCCGCCGCGTCCGCCGCGTCCGCCGCGTCCGCCGCGTCCGCCGCGTCCGCCGCGTCCGCCGCGTCCGCCGCGTCCGCCGCGTCCGCCGCCGCTTCCATCTCCTCGAGCAGCGCCTCGGCCTCCGCCTCGGCGTCCTCGGAGAGCTCGTCTTCGTCCTCGTCGGCAGCCGACTCCGCCGACTCGGCCTCGGCGGCTTCGTCGGTCTCCTCGTCGGCCTCCGCTTCGGCCTCCTCGGTCTCTTCGACCGCTTCCTCGGCTGCCTCCTCGACGTCGAGTTCCTCCTCGAGGAGCTCCTCGTCGATCTCCGGCTCGTCCGTGGGCGTCTCGACCTCCTCGGCGCCGGCCTCGGCGGCCTCCTCGTCGGTGCCCTCGAGCAGCTCGTCGACGCCCTCGTCGGCCTCCGCGACCACGAGGTCCTCGATGTCGGCCTCCTCGGCCACGCGGAAGTCGTCGGGGAGTTCCGCGTCCGGCGGGATGATCTTGACCGTCACGCCGATGGTGCCGAGCTTCATCACGGAGACGCCCTGGCCCTCGTCGACGATGGTCTCGGCCGGCTCGCCGTTGTGCTTGATGTAGCCGCGGGAGAACTTCTCCACGCGCGAGCGCGCGCCCGTGACCTTCCCGGAGAGGACGATCTCTGCGCCGAGGGCACCGGCGTCCATGATGCGGTCGATGGTCGTGTGGCCGGCCTTGCGGAAGTACCAGCCGCGCTCCAGTGCGTTCGCCAGCCGGTCGGCGACGATGCGGGCGTTGAGGTCCGGCTCGTCGACCTCCTGGACGTCGATCTGGGGGTCGTCGAGGTCGAACCGGTCCTGGAGCTGGCGGGTGATCTTCCGGATGTTCTTCCCGCCCTTGCCGATGACCATGCCGGGCTTCTCGGCCTTGAGGACGATCTGGGTCCCCATCGGCGTGTGGGCGACCTCCATGCCGCCGTAGCCGGCGCGGCCGAGCTCCTGGGCGAAGAACTCGTCGATCTGGGAGCGCTGGAGGCCCTCCTCGATGAACTCGAGTTCGTCGGCCATCAGTCGGTCACCTCCGCGAGGACGAGTTCGACGTCGACCTCGGGCGTGTTCCACGCGGTGGCGCGGCCCATCGCCCGGGGCTTGCGGCCCAGCTGCTCGCCGACCTTGTGGGCGGCGACGTGTTCGATCACCATGGTCTCGCCGTCGAAGCCCTGCTGGTCAGCGTTGTTGATGGCGTTCTCGAGCAGGCCGATGAACTCCTTGCTGGCTTTCTCGGGGTAGCGACCGGCGTCCCAGCCGTCGATGTCCTTCCGGTGGCCGACGCCGCTGTTGTGCTGGCGGAACGGGACCGACCGCTCACCGGCCACGACGGCCTCGAGGTACTCGATGGCCGCGGTGGCCGTCATGCCCTTGATCTCGCGGGCGATGGCTTTGCTGTGCTTCAGGCTCATCGGACGCTCCCGGAGCATCGCTTTCGCCGTCGTGTCCGGGTCCGTGTCCACGCTGTAGCTGATTCCCATGGTTTACTTGAGGGGCACGAACTTCGAGGAGCGGGTCGCCCCGATGCCCGCCTGCCCGTGCTCGACAGACGACCGTGTCAGCTGGAACTCGCCGAGGTAGTGCCCGAGCATCTCGGGCTGGACCTCGACGCGCTCGAACTCCTGGCCGGTGTAGACGGCGAACGTCTTGCCGACGAACGCCGGCAGAACCGGCATGTCGCGCAGGTGCGTGCGGATGGGGCTGTTGGCAGTCTCCTCTTCCGTGCGCGCTTCGGCCTTCTCCAGGAGCTTCTGCTTCTCCACGGACAGGCCGCGCTCGATGCTCCGCCGCTGGCGGGCGGGTAACAGTTCCGCGACTTTCTCTGCGTCCATCTCCTGCAGCTCGTCGAGCGTGTGACCGCGGTAGGTGAACTCACCCTCGCGGCCGGTTCTGAACTCGGATGACATGGTCACTTGCCTCCTCCGCGGCCGGTCCGTCGGGAGGCGATGTCGCCGACCTTGCGGCCAGGCGGGGCGTTCTTCGAGACCGACTTGGGTCGGCCCGGGTGCTGGCGACCGCCACCACCGAACGGGTGGTCGACGGCGTTCATCGCCACACCCCGGACGCGGGGCCACTTGGTCCCGCGAGACCGCATCTTGTGGTACTTCTTGCCGGCCTTGACGAACGGCTTCTCGGTCCGGCCGCCGCCCGCGACCACGCCGATGGTGGCGCGACAGTCGGGCGAGAGCCGGCGAACCTCGCCACTCGGAAGCTGGACGACCGTGGCGTCGCGCTCGTGGGTGACGAGCGTCGCATTCACGCCGCTCGCGCGAGCGAACGTGCCGCCCTCGCCGGGCTGGCGCTCGACGTTGCAGACGGGCACGCCCTCCGGAATCTCCCGGAGCGGCAGCGTGTTGCCCGGCTCGATGGCCGCCGAGATGCCGACCTCGACGGTGTCGCCGACGCCGGTGCCCTCGGCCGCGAGGACCAGGCGCTGGTCGCCGTCCTCGAACTCGACGCTGGCGACCGGTGCCGACCGCGCCGGGTCGTGCTCGATGGCGACGACGGTGCCGGCGACGGTGTCGGTGTTCTCGCTTTTCTTGTGCTGGAGGGCGGACTTGTATCGGTGCGAGGGGGCCCGGAACGTCGGTCCGCCGCGCCCGCGTCGCTGACCCTGGATTCTGCGTCCCATCGTCAGAACACCCCGATTCGGGAGGCCAGGTCCTGTGCGTCGTCGTCCTCGGAGAGGGTGACGGTGGCCTTCTTGGTTCCCTGCATGGTGACCATCGTGTTGACCTTCGTGACCGTGACGTCGTAGGTGGCCTCTATCTCCTCGCGGACGTCGGTCTTGGTCGCGTCGACGTGGACGATGAACTGGAGCTTGTTGTCGAAGTCCATCTTGTTCATCGCCTTCTCGGTGACCAGCGGGTAGTCGATGACGTCCGTCATCTGTGGGCCACCTCCTCGATTGCGCTCTCGGTCCAGATGGTGAGCCGGCCGGGCAGGGTGCCCGGCGCGAGGTCCTCCGCGTTGACCTCGGCCGCCGTCGCCACGTCCGCGCCCGCGAGGTTCCGGGCGGCCTTCGAGGGGCCGGCCTCGGCGCTCGTCACGAACAGGATGGACTTCGGGCGGCGGTACTTCCGCCCCCGGAGCGTGCCCTGGCCGGAGCGGACGGTCGCGTCGTCCGCGCGCTCGACGTCGGCCGCGACGCCCAGCGCGTCGAGCAGACCGACGACCTCGCGGGTCTTCACGAGGTCCTCGAACTCGTCGGAAACGACGAGCGGGAGGGCGGTGTCCGCGTCGAAGCGGTGGCCGCGGACGGCCACGAGCTCGGCATCGGCCGTCGCCGCGACGGCGCTCCGGACCGCCTGCTTGCGCTCCTTCTTGTTGAGTCCGAGTCGCTGGTCTTTCTCCGATTTCGGCGGGTGGGCCCGCCGACCGCCGACGGCGTTGGGAACGCGCACGCCCCGCCCCTCGGAGCGGGGCACGTGGGCCATCCCTCGGCCGCTGCCGAAGGACTCGCCCGACGTGCGCATCCCGGCGTGCTCGTCGGCGCCGTAGTCCTGTTTCCGGTTCGCCTGGGCGGCGAGGACGGCGCGCTTGATGAGGTCCCGTCGGACCTCGGTCTCGAAGACCTCGGGGAGGTCTATCTCGCCCGCCTCGTCACCGTCCAGGTCGCGTACTGTTGCCTGCATGGGTTATCCCTGGTCCGATGCGGTGCTCACGTAGCGTACCTCCGGGTCGAGGCGCGGTGACCCCGTCGGGCGAACCGCCGGTCGGAAGCGCACGAGACGCTTCTTCGGACCGGGGATCGACCCCTTCAGGAGTGCGTACGGACCGCTGACCTCGCCGTAGCCGGTGAGTCCACCGTCTTTGTTCACGTCCTCGCCGTCGCCGAGGGCGACGAGGCGCTTGTTCAGCTCCGTCCGCTGGTGGTAGCCGGTCTGCCCCAGCTGGGGGACCGTCGAGCGCACGCGCGAGGGGTTCCACGGGCCGAGGTTGCCGATGCGGCGACGCCAGCCCTGGCGGGCGTGCTTGCCCTTGCGCTTCTGGACGCCCCAGCGCTTGACGGGACCCTGGGTGCCCTTGCCCTTCGTGACGCCGCTCACGTCGAGGTACTCCCCCGCGCGGAAGACGTCGTTCATGGTGTGCTCGCCGCCGTCGGCGACGAGGTCGAGGGCGAACTCGACGCGCTCTCCGATGGAGCCGCCGCCGACGCGGGTCTCCATCACGTCCGGTTTCTTCTTCGGGACCGAGGAGACGTCGCCGGGGACAGTGTGGGTGATGACCCGCACGTCCGCGACGTCGTGCTCGTCGAGGGCGGCCTCGAGGTCGGCTCGTGCGGCCTCGAAGTCGCCATCCGCGGGGCGGGTGAGCGTCCGGGCGAGGTCCGGGTGGACCTCCTCGGTCCACACCTCGGTGAGCGGTCGCTTCCCGTAGGGGGAGTCTTCGTAGGCCCGGACGGCCACCGCGCGCATGGGCGGCGTCTCGAGTATCGTCACGGGCACCGACTCCTCCATCCCCTCGGTCGGTGAGTTCGGCTCGTCGTCGATGAGTACGACGTGGCTCATGCCCGCCTTGTAGCCGGCGAACCCCTGTAGGCGGGGTTGGCCGTCGTCGTCCGGCCAGGAACTGAAGGTCGGAACCTCCCTGGTCGCACGCTTGCGGGGGCTGTAGCCCATCGACCCTTTGCGTGGCCTGTGTGATCGTGGCATCGTATCACTCTCTCAGATTCAGGCAGGCGAGCGTGGCGAACATCGCTTCCTCCGTCCGCACCGTCTCGCTGCCCTGGTTCGGAATCGAGTTGAGCCAGACGTCGAACCCCCCGGGTGCGCCGGAGTCGGGGACGACCGCCTCGTCGGCGGGGGGCGAGACGCCGAGGATCTCTGGGAGTCCTCGGCCCGGTGCCCCGAACGCGACGGTGGTGCCGTCGCGGTGGAGACGGCCGACGAGCCGCGAGAGCCGCGACACCGAGAGTTCGGTGCCGTGGACCGACGTGGCGATACGGATGCCGGCGTCGTCGCGGTCGAGCGCGTCCCCGAGACCCGTGCGGGCCACCTGGAACCCCGGTGGGGGTTCGTCGACCAGCTTCGCACGGACCGGTCGTCGCGAAGATATCCTGACGGTTACGCGCTCTCCCTCCTCGAGTGCCATTCCGGCGGGAACGAGCAGAGAGATCGGGTGTTGCAGTCCGCAATTGACCCGTACGCGCCCTTCAGGTCCGACCTGGGTCACGATTCCCTGTCTTAACGACCCCGAACTCTGTGGTCCGGAGCCGGTCTGTGCTGAGACGCGGAGCGGCGGCAGGACGCCGACGTACTCCAGTTCGCGCCGCGTGCCGAAGGCCTCCTTTCGGAGGTACGGCGGTGTCGCGGCATACCGCAGGACGGTCTCTACGAACCCGCCGCCCCACTTCCGCTCGCCGTCGGGGTCCGGAAAGACCTCGAGGCGGTCCGCCCGGAACACCGTGGCCGCGCGGGCCACGTAGCCGAGTTTGCGAGTCGCCTCGCGTTTGTCCTCGGCTTCCCGGACGAGGGACGACGGCACGAGTAGACTGACGGTCATGCCGGGTCGCGTCTGCGTCTCATCACGAGACTGTGCGACTTCTACCGGATTGGCCCTTAAAAGGGTGGCGTTTCCAATCGTCGCCTGCGAGGGCGTAACACGCACGATTCCGGGACGCTAAAGGTCGCAAGTCGGTAGCCAACCGGACGTCACTCGTGGTGGCCCGCACCCCGCCGGGCCCTGTCGATTCGACCCCGATTCGGAAGCCTTATTGTTCCCTCGGGCGACTCTCCGAGTGCGAACGTTGCGCGCTGGTAGTGTAGTGGTATCACGTGACCTTGCCATGGTCACAACCTGGGTTCAAATCCCAGCCAGCGCAGTTCTGTCGAACTCACCGACGAGCGACCGGCTTGCCGTGTCGCGAGTCCCGAGTTCGACGAATGCGGGAGGGATTTGAACCACGCGAGACGAGCGAAGCGAGTCTCGCCATCGGGTTCAAATCCCAGCCAGCGCAGTTCTCTCGGCCACAAATCCACGAGCGACCGGCTCGCCGTGTCGCGAGTCACGTGGCCGAGTGCGTGCGGGAGGGATTTGAACGAGAGAAGTCGCAGCCCGCGCAGTGACTGAGGGAGCGAAGGGACCGACGGAGCGAGCAGGACCGTCTTCGCGTTGTTCAAATCCCAGCCAGCGCACTTCTGTCGAACTCACCGACGAGCGACCGGCTTGCCGCGTCGCGAGTCCCGAGTTCGACGAATACGGGAGGGATTTGAACGAGAGGAGGCACAGCCCGCGCAGCGACGGCGGGAGCGAAGCGACCGACAGAGCGAGCAGGACCGTCTTCGCGTCGTTCAAATCCCAGCCAGCGCCTGTTCCCGACCCACCAAACACCCAACTGACCTAACCCACCAATCCCGCCCTGCGCGTATGCGCACGAATGAAACACAGATAGGTCCACGACAGCACACGAGACGCACACCAGTCCGACAGCAATTCACCGACTACCCTTATCCGCTGAAGACGCCTCTCTATAGCCGGTGAACAGCATGGGCCTACGAAACCACCTTCACGTCTGTCTGCAGTGCGGCATCGTCCAGGCGACCTCGTCGTCGAGGGAGCCCCGGAAGTGCGCGGTCTGCGACGCGTCGACGTTCACGGAGCTCACTCCGGCGTCGTTCGTCAGCCAGCGGACCCAGCCTCCTGTGCTCGGCCACCCGCGGCCGTCGCAGTGGCGGAGCCAGTCGGCACCG
>Ga0209928_1000105_pt1 | contig 18158 bp, 21 predicted proteins | sample SalPonF2_B_D2_MG_FD_185727 | JGI IMG/M metagenome (GOLD analysis project Ga0209928, IMG submission 185727) | Salt pond soil microbial communities from South San Francisco under conditions of wetland restoration - Salt Pond MetaG SF2_B_D2_MG... ...
AGCTTGGGGACGCTCTCGGTGCCGTTCGCCCGGCAGACGATCTCGACGTCCTCGTCGAGCTGGCGCGCGACGAGCGTAGCGAAGATGGTCGCGGTGTCGTCGCCGAGCGCGAGGATGAGCGCGCTGGCCTCGCCGACGCCGGCCTCGATGAGCGTCTCCTCGTCAGTCACGTCGCCGACCACGTCGACGTCGGGCAGTGCCTCGCGGTCGACGACGGTGGTCCGGATGCCCGTCGCGTCGAGCACCTGCCGGACGGTCGTGCCGACCTCGCCGTAGCCGGCGACGACGACGTGGTCGCGGTCGTGGCGGCGTTCCTCGGAGAGGGTCAGGTCCTTGAGCGCGGAAAGCTGGGCCGGCTCGCCCGCCACGAGCAGGATGGTGTCGCGGTCGATGACCCGGTCGGGGGCCGGCGGGCCGGTGAACTCGCCCGCGTCCCACGCGCCGATGATGTTGACGCCGGTGCGCTCCCGGATGCCGCTGTCGGCCAGGCGGACGCCGTCGAGCTCGCTGTCGGGCTGGACCGGGAGCTCGACGATCTCGAAGTCGTCGCCGATCTCGACCGTCTCGCCGAGCCGCGCGGTGATGGCACTCGTCACCTTGTCGGCCAGGCTGCGCCCGAGGAGGTCCCGTGGGGAGAGCACCTGGTCGGCCCCGGCGTAGTGGAGGTACTCGGTGAGCCGGGGGTCCTCGACGAAGCCGACGACGCGCACGTCCGGTGCCAGTTCGCGCACGGAGAGCGCGATGGTGGCGTTCGTCTCGTCGCTCGCGTCCATCACCACGGCCGCAGCCGTCGGTACGCTGGCGTTGCGAAGCACCTCCGTCGACTCCGGGTCGCCGTGGACGACGACGTGGCCGGTCTCGTGGAGCTCCCGGGCCGTCTCGCGGTCCGGCTCGACGATGACGTACTCGACCCCCGCCGAGACGAGTTCGTCCACGAGCGCCTCGCCCCGGGAGGAGTACCGGCAGATGACCACGTGGTTCGCGCGCTCGACCGCCACCGGCGGCTCGACCGCCAGCCGGCGCTCCAGCCACGGAATCAGGAACATGGGCAACGCCAGGAAGACCAGGAAGACGCCCGTGAACTGCATGAGGATCATCAGCCCGACCATCGCGTTCGAGGTCCAGGGGGCGTCCTCGCCGTAGCCGACGGTCGTGAACGTCTCGACGACGACCTGCAGCGAGTGTATAAGCGACCGCGGGCGGCCCTCCAGCGTCGCCATCCCCCAGTGGTAGACCAGAGTGTAGCCGACGACGACGGCGACGACGAGCGTCACGTACCAGAGGATGCGCCGCTGTCGGCGGTTCATGCCGGTAGGGTAGTGATGACCCGTGGTTAAAGCTTCGGCCTGGACCGAACTGGCCCTCTCGGACCTGTTTCCGGGTCAGTCGACGGCCGCGTCCTGGTCGTCGGGTTCGTCTTCGTCCGCCTGCGCCTGGCCTTCGGTCTGCACCACGTCGTCTGTCTCGGCCGCTTCCCGGTCACCGGCTTCGACCCGTCCCACACCCCCGGACGCCTCGACGGCGGTGGTCTCCCGACCGGACTCGAACTGCACGCCGGGTCCGGACTCCTCGCCCGCGCCACGAATCTGGTCGTACAGCCAGAGCACGACCAGGAACGGGAGCACGGGGACGAGGAGGACGACGAGTACGGCGGCGATGAGGTAGCCGAAGAAACCCATCTCCGCGTTCGACACCCACTTCGACGGGGTCGTGACACTGTCCACCATGTCCGAACGTACGGCGGACCGAAACAAAGAGATTGGCGGCGGTAAGCGGTCGTTTCGGCCGTTCCCGGGCCGTCACGGGCAGTTAGTTCCACTTACAATGGGTTACATAGACTTACAATCGCTCACACGACCGGATGCGGGCGACGACGCCGACGAGGGGGCGGCCGGCAGGGGCGGCGGGGGCGGCACAGCAAGCTTGACAGTCCCCTCGTCCGAACCACCCGCCTATGAGTGCGCTCACAGCGACCCTGCGGCTCGTCGTGGACGCCGGACTCGGGGTCTGGCTCGGGAGCATGACCTTCTTCTCGTTCGTCGCCGCGCCACAGGTGTTCGAGACGCTCGAACGCGAGACCGCCGGCCGCGTCGTCAACGCCATCTTCCCGCGGTACTACGTCGTCGGGGTCGGTCTGGGGGTGGTCGCGCTCGTCGCCGCGCTCGCCCTGGTCGGGGTGGGACAGGCCGGCCCGGCGGCCGCCGTCCTGCTCGGCGTTACGGTCCTCGCGCTCGTCGTCACCGCCTACGCGCGATGGTCGCTCATCCCCCGGATGGAGCGGGCCGGGGACGACGCCTTCGAGCGCTACCACCGGCAGTCGGTCGTCCTCAACGGCGTGGCGATGCTCGCCGTGGCCGTCGCGCTCGTCGCCGCTCACGTCTGAGCCGATTCGGCGGCGGCGCTGGGGGGCGGCTGGCGGAGGCCCATCGACGCGCGAGCGAGCGTTCGGGTGACCGAACCCGCAGACTCGGCAGAGATTTTGGTGAGAGTTTGAACAACCGGTATAACCGTCGCGGCGAATCCGTAGGGTATGGGACCGACCGACGCGGGGTCGCACAGGACGACCGGCCCGCCGGCCCGTCGGGGTGACCGGCGGTGAGCGACGAGCCGTCCGAACCGGACGCTGGTGATGAAGCCGCTTCCACCCGCCCCGACGACGCCGCCCAGTCTACGGCAGAGAGGGACGTGGCCAGCGCGGCCGCTCCGCTGACCCACCGCGGCCGCTTCGCCGACCCCGTCGCCGCCTTCCTCGGGGGCGTCGCGGCGGTCGCCGGCTCGTACGCCGCCGTCGGGTTAACGCCCGCGTTCGTCGCCGCGCCCGTCAGCGCGCTCGTCGTCGCGTACACGCCGGACGCCGTGGTCACGTTCGCCATCCTCGTCCTCGGCGACGTCGGCGACCTGCTCGGGTTCGCGCTCGCGCTCGTCCTGACGGCCGTCGCGTTCGGCCTGGCCGCCCTCTCCGGGCTCCGGACCGGCCGCGTCCTCGAACGACCCGTCGTGGGCGGGCTTCTCGGGGGGGTCGTCGCCTGGCTGCTGGCCCTCCTCCTGACGGGACAGGTGCTCGCCGGCCTGGCGGCGGCGCTCCCGCTTTCGGTGGTCGTCTGGGTAGCCGGGCGCCCCCGGCGCGAGCCGACCGCCGTCGATCCGTCCCGGCGCAGGCTCCTCAAGCTCGCCGCCGGCGTAGCGGTCTTCGGCGGGGTCTCCGCACTGGTCGGCGCTCGCGTGGGGGACGAATCGACGTCCGACTCCGGGGGAGCGGTGAGCCAGCCCGTCCAGCAGCGCCTCGACGCCGCGCAGGCCGATTCGCTCGATCTCGCGGGCATCCCGGGGCTGGTCTCGGAGACCGGGAGCTTCTACCGGGTGGACATCAACGCGGTCGACCCGACCGTCGCAGTCGACGACTGGACGCTCTCGGTGACCGGCGCGGTCGACGCCGAGCAGACGTTCACCTACGAGGACGTCACCGGTATGGAGCCGACCTACGTGTTCAAGACGCTCCGCTGCGTCGGCGAGTCGCTCAACGGCCACAAGATGGACAACGCCCTCTGGACCGGCGTCCCCGTCGTAGACCTCGTCGAGTCGGCCGGCGGGTCGCTGCCCGACGAGTGCTGTGTCGTCCTCCACGCCGCCGACGGCTACTACGAGGAGTTCCCCCTCTCGGCGCTGCGGGACGCCGTCCTCGCCTACGAGATGAACGGCGAGACGCTCCCGCGCGCACACGGCTACCCGGTCCGGGCGCTCGTGCCCGGACACTGGGGCGAGATCAACGTCAAGTGGATAACCGAGATCGAGGTGACGAAGGCCGAGTCGACGGGCTACTGGGAGAAGCGCGGCTGGCACGGCACCGGCCCCGTCAACACGGTCGCGAAGTTCCACGCCATCAACCACCTCGACGGCGGGCGGGTGCAGGTCGGCGGCCACGCCTACGCCGGTACCAGGGGCATCGACCGGGTCGAGGTCTCCGTCGACGGCGGACAGACCTGGACCGAAGCCACCCTCTCGAAGCCGCTCCCGGACCCCGACACCTGGCGACAGTGGGCCTACGAGTTCGAGCCCTCCGGCAGCCACGAGGTCGTCGTGCGCGCCGTCGACGGCGAGGGGGACGTCCAGCCGAGAGACGAGGCCGACGCCTTCCCGAACGGCCCCTCCGGCTGGGTGTCGCGGATGGTCCGGTGACCGGCGCGGCGGGCCACCGGTGCGACCCGACGTGACCAGCGCGGTTGCCCACCGGCGCGGTCCCACTTTGGTTTCGAAACCGTCACTCCCAACGTTCTTTGGTCTGTAAGCCCTGCCTCGGCCTATGCAGACACTCGACGAGATAGACATGGAGATCCTCCGGATGCTGGCCGAGGACGCCCGGCGGCCCTACCGCGAGATCGCCGACGCCGTCGACCGCTCGCCGCCGACGGTCTCCGACCGCATCGACCGACTCCAGGAGATGGGCGTCATCGAGCGGTTCACCGTCGTCATCGACCGCTCGACCATCGACGAGGGCGTGCCGGTGCTGGTGGACCTCGACGTCCATCCCGACCACGTCGAGGCGGTCCGGTCCGCCGTCTCGGAGCTGCGCGCAGTCGAGTACGTGTTCACCGCGGCCAGCGCCCACGTGGTATTCCAGGCGAGCGTTCCCGACGGCGACGTCCGCGGGATGCTCGCCGACGCACTCGACTTCGAGACCGTCGAGACCTACGACGTGATGCTCCTGGAGGACGTGGAGTGGACGCCGAGCGTGACAGGCACGGCGTTCGCCATCGACTGCGCGGAGTGTGGCAACACCGTCACGGACGAGGGCGAGACGGCCCGCATCGACGGCGAGCGCTACCAGTTCTGCTGTTCGTCCTGCCGGGAGAACTTCGTGGAGCGATACGCAGAGCTCCGGGCGGCCGCCGACGGCTGACCGGTCGGAGGCTCGGTCACCCGTCGAGTGCCGTGTCGAGCGATGCGGAAAGCGACGGTACGTCCTCGCTCACGTCGGCCGACGCTCGCGAGAGAAGACTCGGAAATGACCTGCCTGGGATGACCAGCCAGGTCGATTGACACGGGTTCACTTCTGGGGACCACCGTGCAGTCGGACGAACGCAGGGTGCGTCTCACGGGGTCCGACTGCACGCGGGAGTTGTTCGGGTGACCGTAAAAACCCGACCAATGGTTTACCGGCGTAGCGGCCCGTTTCCCGGCGAGTAGGACGGTCATATCCCCGTTTTGGGGTCCCCCGGTACCCCGCGCGTGGGAAGGGGGCTCGCTATATCGACGGTCGCGCCAGGTCCGGCTCCTGGCCCCTGATGCAGATGAGGTTCTCGCGCCCGATGCGGATCTTCGAGATGTCGCCGTCCTCTTCCATCTGGGAGAGCACGCGGCTCACCTTCGCCTTCGACCAGCTCGTCCGCTCGACGATGCGGGCCTGCTTGAGCCGCCCCCCGGCTTGCCGCAGGAGCTGCAGGATTCGGTCCCGGTCCGTGAGCGGGCCGTCCTCGACGGCGGAGTCGGCGGTGCTGCCGGTTCCGCCGTTCGTCGCCTCGGCGCCGGCCTCGCCGTTCCTCGCGTCCCCGTCGAGCCGGTTCCGCCGGCGGAACAGCCAGCCGCCGCCGAAGACGAGCACGGCCAGGACGACGAGTTCGTACACGGCCGGCGTCGCCGCGGACGTCGGGTCGGTCCCCAGCCGCCGCTCCATCCCGTCGGAGACGAAGTCCCCGTCCGAGTCGACCTTGGTCGGGTTCGTCCCGACGTCTAGCTCGACGCCGTCGATGAGCCCGTCGCCGTCGGTGTCGGGCTTCTTCGGGTTCGTCCCGATGGCGAGCTCCCGCCCGTCGAGGACGCCGTCGCCGTCAGTGTCGGGGCGCGTCGGGTCGGTCGGCCCGTTCACCTCCGCCTTGTCGGAGAGACCGTCGCCGTCCGTGTCGGCGACCGTGGGGTCGGTCCCCTGCTGTATCTCGACGGCGTCGCGGAGCCCGTCGCCGTCGGTGTCGGGCGTCAGCGGGTCGGTCTTGTACTCGGTCACCTCGGCCCCGTCGAGCAGGCCGTCGTCGTCCGTGTCCGTGTCAGTCAGGTTCGTGCCCGCCGCGAGCTCCTTCTGGTTCGAGAGCTTGTCGTTGTCGATATCCCCCGTCTTCTTCATGACGTGGACCTGCTCGACGGTCCGCACGAGGACGTGGGTTCCGGCGCGGTCCCGGCCCAGGAGCGTGACGACGAGCTGGCGCGGCCCGACGTCTGTGGCCGACCACGAGAGGGTCGACGTCCGGCCGACCACGGGGGTCGTGCCGTCGGCGGCCCTGGCCGGTCCCGTCGAGCCGCCCGGACCGCCCGTTCCCGCGTCGAGGCGCTTGCATTCGGCCTCGTGCATCGCGTCGCTCCCCGGTTCGCCGACGGACAGACAGAGCGTGTACTCCCCGTAGCCGGGCGGGTCGCCCGTCGTCTGCGTCTCGACTGTCACCTGTGTCCGGTGGGTGTCGGCGAGCCAGAGGTACGTCCGCCCGTTCCCGACGTCGACGCTGTCGCCGGCCTCGGAGACGTTCAGCCGATAGCCGGTCGCCATGGACGTGTTGTTCGCGACGGCGGTCTGCGTGCCGCCGGTACGGGTCAGATCGGGTACCCGTGACTGGTCAGTAGGGTGGTGGGTCTGCGCTTGCGGGCCCGTCTGTGTGTGGCCCCCCACCGCACCCATCGCCGGTGCCACACAGACGACGGCCACGACCACCATCGCCGCAACGAGGTGCCAGCCTGTCCGTCTCCGGTCCCCCCCGTAGAGACGTGAAAGCCGCCAGAGAACACCGATTGCACCCATTTTGCTGTGTGAACTTCCGGTCGGCGACTAATAAAGGGAAGCGGCCGTTTCGACCGTTCCGCACCGTTCGATTCCGGCGGTTCCCGCGCGCCGAAACGGTACGAACGCGTTACCCGACAGCTTCCCATTGCGCTCCGCCGACGTGAAATTCGCGCGAAACGGGGTGCGCTCTCCGGGGTATTCACGCCCGTTCACCGTCGGTGCCCCTGGTAGACTGATTCGAAACAGTGCGGTTCCCGGTGACGCGTCGAGCGGGCGGATACGCCCGGGTGACGGGCCCCAAATCGCACCGCCTAAATGTCCGTAAGCGAGGGCACACTCCGGATAAGCTCGACCTACGACCGGGACGCCGGCCGGCTCGGACTCCGTCGACACGGTCGAAAACGCGCGACACGCCCAGCCTCGACCGCTGACACTCGTCTTCGTGGCGCGCAGTGACGCCCCCAACAGCGCGGCGTTCGGGGCCACAGCGACAGCGCGGTGTTCGGGGCCACAGCGACAGCGCGGTGTTCGGGACCACAGTCGCTCACCCCAGCGTTCACACGTCGCAAGCGGCCGCGGCCAGATACGGCCGCCTCGCCGGCACCGTCCGGGCCATGACCACGACACGTAAGGAGGCAGACGGAGGAACCGTCGAGAGACGGCCGTCGGGACAGAAACGGCACCTCGCAACCACCGGGGGCGACGGGATGGAATCGGCGTTGTGATCTTTTGTAACCGTTTGTAAGTCGTTGTAAGTCTGCGTAGTCGTCGATTTATCGCATCGTTCGTCCGTGGTGGGGACTGTCGTCGGGGTTCCGCCGACGGCCGTCGGTTGCTAGCTACGGGGTCCGTCGCTGGTCGGCAGCGGTGTCCGTGGACGGGTTGGTATCGCATCTGGCCACCAGAGCGTACACGAAGACTGGTGACACGCTGGACGATTCGTCGAACGGTCCCCTCACGGGTGACAGAGCCCCATCGATCCGACTTCGAGTTCCGGTCGCGCTGCCTCTGCCCGCGAGTACGTACAGAGCCCTCCACGCATCTGGACCGTCGCCGCTCGGTGCCGTCGGCGCCCGGAGGCGTCCGTCACAGTGGCTCATCGCAGTCCGTCGAACAGTCACAGTGGCTCGACGCGGTCCGTCGAACAGCTCGATAGAAAACGTCGTGACTGGTGGCTCGGTTCCGAGACTGTCCGCCGGCTCGCGGTCAGACCGGGGCGCCCGCCAGGTCCGGGGACAGGGACCCAGCCGCGCCCGGACTCACGTCGCTCGACGCGTTCACCGCGGCGGTGGTCGTCGTCGTGGTCGGCGCCTCTGTCGTGTTCCCGACGGCGGTCGTGTTGTTGGCCCCACCTGTTCCCGGTCCCGCACAGCCTGCGAGTACGAGCACGGCCACGAGTGCGACCGCGATTAGTTTCACTCTCATTGTCTGCTACCCGTGGGGAACTTGTCTGGATTATTCGATAAAAGGGGTCAATCGTTCCGAACCGTTACGCACCGTTGTCCGCTGTCGATTCGCGGACCGCCCGGGAGCGATCCCCGCTCCGGGCCGTCGCCGTGGAACCGACCGGGTCTCGCGTGTGAGTCGACCTGACGTCGAGACGCGGGCCACCGAAAGTAAGGGTTCCCAAACCAAACGGTGGTCACCGGCCGAGTCGTCGAGCCGCTCGACGACGTCGTACTGACCGTGGGGGTCCAGCGGGTCGGTAGCGAACCCGAAACGTCCTAAAGGGGGCGGCGCGAACGTCCCGCCATGGCAACGACGACGATCAGCGTCGACGGAATGACCTGTGACGGCTGTGAAGAGGTCGTAGTGAGCGCCCTGTCGGAGGTCTCCGGCGTCGAGGAGGCGACGGCAGACCGCGAGGACGGCACCGCGACCGTGGACGGCGACGCCGAGGTGGAGGAACTGCTCGAAGCCATCGATTTCGCCGGGTACGACGGCACCTACGACGACGGCGAGGCCGACGAAGCCGACGAGGAGTAGCGCGGCGGTTCTCGAATCGACGGTACTCGACTCGTCTCGTCCGTCCGAACTCATCTGGCCCCTGTCCGCCCTGGGGTCCATCCCGTCTCCGGTCCTGCAGTGTGAGTCCGACCGGCGACTCAGAAGTGGAATCCGAACCGGTCGTGTAGCTCGTAGGCCGCCGTGCCCCACGTGTAGTTCGCGCCCGGCCACCAGGTCCGGGCGTCGTTGAACCCGCAGATCATGAGGTGGTCGTCGGGATGCTCGGGGTCGGGGTGGAAGGTGACCGACCCGCTGTCGCCGTCGTCCATCGACGACTCGTCGCCCCACTTCAGCTGTCCGGTCTTGCACGTCTCGCCGACGAAGCAGGTGACGCCGTCGACCCCCTTGATCGGCCCGGTCGTGTAGCCGCTGATGGCGCCGACCTTCGCCAGCGGCTCGCCCCGGGCCTGGAGGTCCGCGAGCCCCCAGCGGGTGAACTGGCCGACGACGGTCGACGGCGAGACGCCGACGAGTTCGCTCTTCGGCGCGTAGCCGTCGACCGGCTGGACCCTGACGGTGTCGACGTGCGGGTAGCCGGCCACGACCTCGCCGATGCGGTGGCGGCCCGCCGGCCCGTCCAGGTCGAGTGCGTGGCCCACGTGCTCGGTTCGCTTCGTTCCCGCCGCGCCGTAGAGGTGGTTCGCCGTCGCGAAGAACGGCGGCACCTCGACCGCCCCGTGACCGGCATTCGAGCGGTACATGGCCGGCGCGAGCGTCCCGGCGAACCGGTCTCCGGCGCAGAACACACCCCCGGCGACGAGGTGCTCGGACGGGTCGGCCGTGTAGATGGGGTGGAGCGGCTCGTGGTCGCGCGGCGGCAGGTCGTTCAGCACGTCGACCTCGAAGTCGATGCCGTCGAACGCCAGACTGGAGAGCAGATCGAAGAGCCTGGACTTCGCGTCCTCGGAGGCGGCGTGGACCGAGAGCCCGGCGGTGTACTCGTCGTAGCTTCCGGGGATCACGAACGCGCCGAGGATGCCGCCGAGCCCCCAGTTCGCCAGGCGAGTCCGGAACGAGAACGCCCGCTCGACCCGGTCGTACCACGCCGCCGGGACGGACTTCGTCCGGGGCTCCAGGGACTGCGGGTCCGTCGGGTCGCGCCTGGCGTAGCCGTAGACGATAGTGACCTCCCCACCCTCCGCCGCCGGGCGGTCCCCCCGCTCCGTCGGCGGGCGGTTCCCGTCGTCGTGCGCCTGGACCGTCTGGACGCAGAGCCCGCCGGCCAGGAGCGTCTGTACGAACCGCCGTCTCCTCACGCCGCCGACGTGCGAGCGCTGTGCCCGCTCCGGCGTCGAATCAGTCGCGTCTGTCATCCCCCTCCCCCGACACCGTCCCTGGCGACGGGAACCGTAATCTATCGACGACTACGTTTCACGGGGTAACGCGGGGTTGTCGAGAATATCCGGCACGTAACACCCTCGACTCGCTGGTAACGACGCGTTGGCGAGCGCTAACGACGGCTTATCCGGTCGAGCGAACTGACCGCGGGGAACGGCGAACCTCGCGTTCGTGTCGAGCGAACGTGAAAGTGCTCTCAGTCGTCCGACTCGGCGGCGGCCGCCTCGCCGGTCGCGCGCTCGGCCACGCCGCCGCCCTCGAGGTAGTCGTCGGCGTCGATTGCCGCCTTACACCCCATGCCGGCCGCGGTGACCGCCTGCTGGTAGTGGAAGTCCACCACGTCGCCCGCGCCGAAGACGCCGGGGACGTCGGTCGCGGTCTGGCCAGCGCCCTTCCCGCCCTTCGTCACGATGTAGCCCTCGTCGTCGAGTTCGACGCCCGTGTCCGCGAGGTAGTCGGTGTTCGGCGTGTGACCGATGGCGAGGAACACCGCGCCGACGTCCATCTCGAAGGTTTCGGTCTCCGAGTCCTCGAGTCTCTCGGTCGGGTGGCCCTCGGGGTTGCGGACGAGCGAGACGGTCTCGACCCCCTCCTCGGGCGAACCGACGATCTCCGTGACCTCCGTGTTCCGGAGGATCTCGATCTCCCCGTCGTCGACTTTCTCCTGCACCCGGTCGATCCAGTAGTCCTCCGCGCGGAACTCCTCGCGGCGGTGGACGATGTAGACCGTCGAGGCGAACTTGGTGAGGAAGCTGGCCTCCTCCATCGCGGCGTCCCCGCCGCCGACGACGAGCATCTCCTCGTCGCGGAAGAACGCGCCGTCGCAGGTCGCGCAGGTCGAGACGCCGTAGCCCATGAGCTCGTCCTCGCCGGGGATTCCCAGCGTGCGGGCGCTCGCGCCGCTGGCCGCGACGACGGCGTCCGCGGTGTAGACGTCGCCGTTGGTGAGTTCGACCCGGAACGGGCGGGTCGTGTCGTCCACCGACTCGACGACGCCGTTTTTGACCGTCGCGCCGAACCGGCTGGCCTGCGCTTTCATGTTGTTGACCAGGTCCGGACCGGAGATCCCCTGGGGGAAGCCGGGGTAGTTGTCCACTTCGGTCGTCAGGGTGAGCTGACCGCCAGGCTCGCCGCCCTCGAGCACCAGGGGCTCGTTGTTCGAGCGCGCCGCGTAGATGGCCGCCGTCAGCCCGGCGATGCCCGTCCCGGCGATCAGGAGCTTGCGGTGCTCGACGGCCTCGTCGCCGCCGTCGGCGACCGCGAGCCCCAGCTTGTGGTCGAGTTCGCCAGCCTCGTCGAGGGCGTGCGTCTCGTCCCAGCCGCCGATCAGCTCGTCGTCGATGAACACCTCCGGGGCCGTCTCGCGGCCGTTCGCGCGCTCCACCATCTCCTCGAACAGCTCGGGGTCGCCGGAGACGTTGTAGAGCTCGTACTCTACGCCCTTCGAGTCGAGGAGGTCCGTCGCCCACTCGCAGTAGGGACAGGCGTCCTTGCAGTACACCTCGACGAACGGCTGTTCGGTCATACCGCAATATCCTCCGTCGAGGCGTATTTAGCTTGCGCTGTCCGTCAGGGTCGCCGCTACCCGCGTCACGTCATCCCCTACCGCGGCGGGTCGGCCGGTTCGTTGCCCTCGTCCGGTCACCCCCGCGACGCTCTCCGGGCGCAGCGAAGCGCTTACCTCGCTCCCGTCACACTCTCGGGTATGGCCGACCTCGTGGAGAAGACCGACCGGTACGAGCGCCTGCTCGCCGAGGCGCTCGCCGAGATCGACCCCGTCGCGCCCGAGGGGACCCCGCTCGCGGCGGCCGCCGCGGAGTTCGAGGAGATGGCGGCCTCGTACCTCCAGGACGGTCGTCACTTCCGCGACGGAGGCGACCTGGTGAACGCGCTCGCCGCGTTCTCCTACGGCCACGCCTGGCTCGACGCCGGGGCCCGCATCGGGCTGTTCGCCGTCCCGACGGACGGCCACCTGTTCACGGTCTGACCGGACAGCAGACCGACACCCGGTGTGCTTACAAGGGTCCCAGGAGTGGAACCGTACGATGGAGAGCGTTCTGTGGTACGTGCTCACAGGGACGCGGGGCGGGAAGAACCGCGTGCGCATCCTCAGGACCGTGGCCGAGCGCCCACGGAACGCCAACCAGCTCGCGGAGGAACTCGAGTTGGACTACAAGACGGTCCGTCACCACCTCGACGTGCTCATGGACAACGACATCGTCGAGCGGAGCGGCGAGGAGTACGGCGCCGTCTACCTGCCGACCGACCGCGTGCGGCAGTACTGGGACACGGTCGAGGAGATCATGGCGGAGGTGGAGTAGTATGGTGGAATTTGGGAAAGGCTATAACCCGATCCGACAGGAAGTGACGAACAGATGGGCCTCTGGATAACGGTCGTCCGCGGAGCGGCGGTGGTGAACGTCCTGTTACTGTTGGCCCTCTGTGGCGTCTGGACCCGGAACTACCGGCAGTTCCGCTCGAAGCACACCCTCGGACTGCTGGTGTTCGGCGTCTTCCTCCTCGCGGAGAACGCTTTAGCGGTCTACGTCTTCGCGTTCCACCCCGTCCTGAGCGTCTGGTTCGCCTCGCCGAAGAAGGTCCCCACGCTCCCCGGGCAGGCGATGATGACGCTGCGAGTGCTGGAGACCGGGGCGATACTCTTTCTGACCTGGGTCACCTGGGACTGACCTCAAGTTCATCTGTGCGCGGCGCGTAGGTCCGGTATGTTCGCGGACCGCACGGAGGCCGGCCGCCGTCTGGCGGCACTGCTCCGGGAGCGCGAGGTCACGCCGGACATCGTCCTCGCCGTACCGCGCGGCGGGCTCCCCGTCGGGCGCGCCGTCGCGGACGAGTTCGACGTACCACTCGACATCGTCGCCGCGAAGAAGCTGGGCGCACCCGGCAATCCGGAACTCGCCATCGGGGCCGTCGCCCACGACGGCAGCAGCTGGCTGAACGAGGACCTCGTCGTCCGGCTCGGCGTGGACGACACGTACGTCGAGCGCGAGCGCGAGCGCGCCGCCGAGACGGCACTCGAGAAGGTCGAGCGCTACCGGGCCGGCCGCCCGCCGCTCGACCTGGCGGGGAAGCGGGTGGTGGTCGTAGACGACGGCGTCGCCACGGGCGCGACGACGAGAGCCTGCCTCCGCGCCGTCAGAAACACGGGCGCAGACCGGGTGACGCTGGCGGTGCCCGTGGGGCCGCCAGACAGCATCCGGGAGCTCGAATCCGAAGCCGACGAGGTCGTCTGCGTCGAGAGGCCACGCGCGTTCGGCGCGGTGGGGCAGTTCTACCGCCAGTTCGGCCAGGTCACCGACGAGGAGGCGATGGCCTATCTAGAGTCCGAAGCGGAAACAGAGGGAGAGGAGGAGTGAGCGGGCCGCCCCCGAGAGCGGGTCGTGGCGACCAGGTCACTGGCCGTCGCGGAGCGTGGGCCGGGGCATCGGCGAGCCGGGCGAAGCTTTTTCTGAGAGCCTGACCCAGAGTCTCCCATGCGAGAGGCCTACGTGCAGCTACTCTGTCCGGCGTGTAACAAAGCCTGGGAGGACAACCCCCGCGAACTCCCGGCACCCGACGCGTCGTACTCGTGTCCGAGCTGTCGCGAGACGAGACGTACGGCCGAGTTCATGCGGACCGACCGCGACCTGGAGAACCTGAAACAGCTGGGCTAGGCGCCGGCCGGCGAGCGTGCGCCGCAGGCGTCGCACCTGAGCAACAGCGCCCCCTGCTCGCGCTCGAAGTGGGTGTCCGGGAGCCCGCACTCCGGACAGCGCACGAACGCCTCGACGTAGGCCTCGAGGACGGCGGCGATGCGCGCCTCGCCGAACGAGCCGGTGAGTCTGGCGCGACCGCGCTCGTCTATCTGCGCACGAGTCCCGAGTTCGTCCTGGAGGAACTTCAGTACGTGTCGCGGCTCCCGGTCGAGCCGCGAGCAGGTGACCCGGAAGTTCTCGTAGACGGTGGCGTTCCCCTCCTGGCGCAGTTCGGGGTCGGGCACCTCGAAGCGGGCGGTCTCCGCCGGGATGTCCGGCGTGTGTTCCAGGGCACGATCGAGCTGCTCGTCGTACTCCATACGTGGGGGTGAGGACCGAGCGGGAAAAATCTTTCAGCCACGTCGGAACCGCCGAGACCACTGCGAACGGTTGCCAGACGGTGTGTTAACTCCTCTCAAGATAATAATATAACCCTGCGACCGTTAGGCTCGACTGGTTATGAAGAAGCAGGAGCTCATTCACCTTCACGGCCTGCTTGCAGAGGTAGGAACCGACTTCGAGAAACGGGAGGGCGTATCGATCGACTTCTCCGAGTACGAATCCCTGGGGATTCGACCCACATCCATCCACCAGTCGAAAACCGACCACAAGGCGGCTGTTTTTGCGCTTGCGAAGGGCATCACCCAGACGGTGACGTCCACGCAGGAAGTCGAAGCCGTCGCCGCCCAGGCCGATTGAACGAAGGACGGAGCGGTCATTCTGCAACGCTATCCCCCAGAGCGACGCGTCTGTGCCGGACAGGGACGTGGACTATCTGAAACGACGGACGAGCTCCGCCACACGTCCATCTCCGTTACACGTCCATCTCCGTTACACGTCCATCTCCGCTACAGGTCCCATTCCACAGCACTGCTCACGAGAACCAGGAACCGGCCACGGCACAGCAGGAGAACAGCCGACAGCACAGTATGGACAGGCAGTGACGCGTTCGAGTCGTCGCCTGGACCGACCTACCCGTCGAGCAGTTCGTCGAACTCCGGGAGGACGTCGTCGCTCTCGGCGGTGGACCCCTCGGCTTCGACCTCGGTGTCCTCCTCCGCCTCGTCCTCCTCGTCGTCATCGAGTACCTCTACCTCGAGGATCTCCAGGGGGATGCTCTCGAGGCGCTGGCCGATCTCCTTGCGGGCGATGCGGGCGGCGTGCTCCTCGCGCTCCACGTTGAACACGGTCATCTCGAGTTCGAGTGCGACCAGGCTCTCGTCGGCCGCGATGAACGCCGTGTCGAGTGGTTCCCCGCAGTGCGGGCAGTGGCGTTCGCCCATGTTTATCTCGACGTAGTTGAGGTCCGGATTGAGCATCTCCCCCGTCTTCGAGATGGCGATCCGGACCGCCTCGTCCGTCTTCTCGACGTCGTACACCGGAACGGCGGCCTCGACGACAACTCTGCAGTCCATACGTAACTGTCACTTGGCACTACAGGTAAAAGAAACTTGGCTCGCCGAATCGACACCCTTCTCCCCGCTCGCCCCGAAGCCGTCGCCGATGGAGACCGGCGTCATCGAACTCGCCGACGTGGGGCCGTTCGATCTCCAGTCGACGCTGGAGAGCGGCCAGTCGTACATCTGGCGACGCGCCGACGGCCGGACGTACGAGACCCGGCGAGCCTACGGCGGGGACGCCTGGTACGAGACGGTCGTGGACGGGGAGGTGCTCCGCGTTCGCCAGGCCGGTGGCCCAGGCGACGGCCGCCTGGAGTGGGAGTCGACGACCGACGCGACGCCCCTGCTCACGCGGCTCCTCCGCCTCGACGACGACCTCGAGGCCATCGTCGACGCGACGCCGGCGAACCAACTCCTCGACGAGGCGTACGCCGCGTTCCGGGGGATGCGCCTCGTCCGTGACCCCTTCTTCCCGTGTCTGGTCTCCTTCATCTGCTCGGCGCAGATGCGCGTCGAACGGATCTACCGGATGCAGACCGCGCTCCGCGAGACGTACGGAGACCCCGTCACGGTCGAGGGACGCACCTACTACGCGTTCCCGACCGCCGCGCAGGTCGCACGGGCGACCGAGGCCGACCTCCGTGCCCTGGGCCTCGGCTACCGCGCTCCGTACGTCCAGCAGACGGCCGAACTCGTCGCGGCGGGCGGGGTGACCCGCGCCGACGTCGACGGACTGCCGTACGAGGCGGCCCGCGAGGCCGCGACCGCGTTCGTCGGGGTCGGCGAGAAGGTGGCCGACTGCGTCCTGCTGTTCTCGCTGGGCTACCTGGAGGCCGTGCCGCTGGACACCTGGATTCGGTCGGCCATCGCGGAGCACTACCCCGACTGCGACCGAGGGAGCTACGCCGACACCTCCCGTGCCATCCGCGAGCGGTTCGGCGGCGAGTACGCCGGCTACGCCCAGACCTACGTCTTCCACCACCTCCGAACGCGTTCGTAGCTCCTTCGGGGCCCGACTCCGGGGTGTTCACCCGAGCAACCCCAGCTTTCCCGTGACAAACCGCCCACGAACTGGCGACAACAGTTAACCGGCCGGAAAACATCATTATTTGACATGACTGGGGGAGAACGGACGAGGCGGCGATTCCTGCAGTTCGTCGGGGGAACGACAGCCGCGGTGCTCGCGGGCTGTGCCGGCGGTCCCGGAACCGGCGGGACGACGAACGAGACGGCCACTTCACCGGAGACGACCCCCGAGACGGCCACCACGGAGGGGACCGAGACGACCGAGGAACCGACCGAGACGACCGTCTCCGGGACCGGCGCGACCACCGCGGACGAGGGGGGCGAGCCCGAGGAGGAGCTGCCGCCGGGAGTCTCACAGGAGCAGTTCGATTCGGGGCCGGTCCCCGAGCAGTACCGCACGGCCGTCTCGCAGGGCGGCGAGGCGCGCGACCCGAACAACCTCCGGGCGAAGGCCGAGGTGAACTTCGGCGAGGCCGAGGACCTCGCGCCGCCGAACCAGCGGTGTGCGAACTGCTCGGAGTTCATCCCCTTCGAGGACAGCGACGTGTTCGGCGCCTGCGCGAAGGTCGAGGGCTACGTCGCCACCGAGGACTGGTGTGCCCTCTGGGAGGAGCTACCCGAGACGACGACCCAGTCCTGACGCCCGAATTCTGTTCGGGCGCGGTGAAACGGGCGTCGACGACGGCGACGAAAGCAGAGCGGGACAGCGGAGACGCCTCGTCACCCCGGAGTCAAGTGATTCGGGGCTTTCGAGGGGGGGACGGCTAGTTCTGGATCCGAGGCAGTGAACATCCCGACGTCCATCCGTTGCGCACCCGATCCGGCAGCCGCGACCCGGTTGTAAGTGTTTGTAATTCATTGTAAGTCCCTGTAAGCCGGGTTCCACCCCTGTCGAGCGGGCGTCGTACGACGCACGTCTGGGTGCAGATTGCGGCGGGTGGGCGAGCGACCCCTCGACCGGTCGAGCGCAGACATTTCGAGTGCGACTCGCGGGACAGTGTTATTTGTGATTCGCGCCCCCACGCACGCACATGGGCGAGCGAACGCGCGCGCACGTCTTCGTCTCCGGGACCGTCCAGGGCGTCTACTACCGGGCGAACACCCGTGAAACCGCCCGCGAGCGAGGCGTCTCGGGCTGGGTGCGGAACCTCGACGACGGTCGCGTCGAGGCCGTCTTCGAGGGGGCCGAGGACGCCGTGGCGTCGATGATCGAGTGGTGTCACGAGGGGAGCCCCGCCGCGAGCGTCCAGGACGTCGAGGTGCGAGACGAGGAGCCGCGGGACGAGCAGGGGTTCGTCGTCCGGTACTGAAAGCGGTTCGCCGTCCGGCATCGAGTGAGCGGTTCGCCGTCCGGTACCGAGTGACCTCCATAACGTTTTCTGGGTGGTGGGCGAACGACACGACATGATCAGCGCAGAGCGGATGGCCGCGGTGGACCGGAACGCCGAGGCGCTCGGGGTCCCCCGCAAGCAGCTGATGGAGTCGAGCGGCAACGCCGTCGCCCGGGCGGTCCGCGACCTCGCGGCCCCCGGGGCGTCGGTCGCCGTCGTCGCCGGACGCGGCAACAACGGCGGGGACGCGTTCGTCGCGGTCCGCTTCCTCGACGAGTACGACGTCACCGTCTTCCTGCTCGGCCGGACCGAGACGATCAGCACCGACATCGCCCGCGAGAACTGGGAGGCGCTGCGACGGGCCGAGTACGACGTCCGGACCGTCACCGACTCGCGTGACCTGGTCCTGGGCGAGCCGGACGTCATCGTCGACGCCGTGCTCGGCACTGGCGTGACCGGGGCGCTCCGCGAACCCGAGCGAACCGCCGCGGAGGCGATGAACGAGTCGAGCGCGACCGTCCTCTCCGTCGACGTGCCCTCC
>Ga0209928_1000109_pt1 | contig 17685 bp, 16 predicted proteins | sample SalPonF2_B_D2_MG_FD_185727 | JGI IMG/M metagenome (GOLD analysis project Ga0209928, IMG submission 185727) | Salt pond soil microbial communities from South San Francisco under conditions of wetland restoration - Salt Pond MetaG SF2_B_D2_MG... ...
TCAGGTCGATGCTCGTCCGTCGCTGGCACTGTGACCACCTCGAAGGCACGAGAAACGGCGTCCGGGAGCTTCCGGTGCTCGCTCCGGTAAGCCAGGGCAAACAGGTCCGGCGAGGACGCCGGAGTCGACGGGACCGAGTGAAACGGCCGGACGTAGGCGACTTACAATCACTTACATTGGATTACAAACGCTTACAACCCTCCGAACGGCCGGGCGAGGGGCTCTCGTGCGGTCGTGGTCGTTGAGACCCGCCCTTCCCGGGGTCGCAGTCGCGGTTAGACACCCAGAAGCGGGGCACAGCCGCTCGCGCGGGCTCGTCCACGGTCGCCCGGGCCCACCCGTCGCACGCCTACACACCCGTCGTCCGTGGCCCCGCGCTCGGCCGCGCGCTGGCGCACAGCCGGCCACGTTCGCTCGGCCCCGCTGGTGGACACCCAGGCGCTCGCTCGTCGCTCGCACGCCCTCCGCCCGCGCGTACACGCGAGTAACGCAGATTCACGAGAGACCCAGAGATCCACGAGAGACCCGATAGCTGCGAACCCGACAGAATCAGAAGGTGTAGAGCCGCACGTCGCAACTCGGGCAGGCGAGGACCTCGTCCTCCGGGGCCATCGTCGGGTCGGTGCCGCCGCCGCAGCACTCGCGGCTGACGGTCTCCTCCACCGGACCGTCGCAGACGGGACAGCGCTCCAGGAACATGCACAGCGGGGTCGCTGCGGCGAGGGCGACGTCGTGGGCGACCTCGGCCTCGATGAGCGACTCCACGGCGGCGACCTCCGCGATGGCGACCGGCGGGGAGAGCCAGGACTCGTTCTCGACGCCGCCGTCCGTGCCCGAGAGGACGACCCAGTCGTCCGCGGTCTCCGTGACCAGCTGGGCGTCGGCGACCGCAGGAGAAATCGCGCGCGCGTGGGAAGCGAGGTCGCCGTCCCGAACGCGCGCCATCGCCGCGCGCCAGGACTCGCGGAACGACTCGTCGAGCCGCAGGTCCGCGCCCTCGACGAGGACGTCGGCCTCGACGAGCGCGCCCAGCACGCGCTCGCCGTCCGCGGCAGCGTCGTCGCCGCCGAGCGAGTCCGAGGCGGGCGGGGGCGAGCCGCCGTCGGGGATGCCCTCACCGTGGTCGAAGACGTCGCCGGGGAGGCGGGCCGCGAGGCGCGGCGCCCACCGCGGCGTGTAGGGGAAGAGGTAGCCGCGGAAGACGATGGCCGCGGTCCCGACCAGCGCCAGCGCCGCCGCGGCCGGCCACCAGCCGAGTGCGACGACGCCGACGAGGACGGCCAGGAGGACGACGTTCACGACGGTACAGGGCCAGCACCGCGCCGGTCCGGTGTGGACCTCGTCGAACAGGCCGCCGAACGAGCCACTGGGTAGGCGGTTCATACCGGCAGTCCCGACGTGAACCCCATTAGTCTTCCGACAGCAGAACCAGATTTCGGCACACAGCGGGGCGCTCCGCGAACGTCTCTGTCCGCTGAGAAAATGTTACAACAGTCGTAGTTAAAAACCCCATAGCTATAAATAAGGATGTCTCTATGTGGCAAACGAAAATGGCTAACAACCAACCTGACAGCACGGTCAGCAGCCCAGTTTCGCGCCGAACGTTCGTGAAAGCCGTCGGCGGCACCGGTGCCGCGGCCGGCCTCGCCGGCTGCACCGGCGGCGGTGGCAACGGGAACAACCAGTCCGGCAAGACGACCGAGAAGTCGACCACCACGTCCTCGATGTCGACGACGACGAGTTCGAGCAGCTCGGGCGGCAAGACGACCATCAGCTGGGCCGCCAACCCGCAGATGAGCGACAACGCCGACAAGGTCAAGGAGGCACTCTACAACGCCGGCCTCTCGAAGGACATCGAGATCAAGCTCATCTCCGGCGCCTGGGAGACGGGCAAGCGCCAGCAGAAGTACCAGCTCTGGCTCTCACAGCAGAAGGCGACGCCCGACCTGCTGTTGATGGACAGCGGGTGGACCATCCCCTTCATCGCGCGCAACCAGCTGATGAACTTGAGCGACGCACTCTCCGGGGACGTCGTCAAGGGCATCCAGAACGACTACTTCGGCTCCAGCCTCTCCTCGGCCCAGGACCACGACGGCAACGTCTTCGGCGTGCCGTTCTTCCCGGCGCTGCCGACCATGCAGTACCGCAAGGACCTCGTCAAGAAGGCGGGCTACGACCCCGAGGGTGAGGACTGGGCCACGAAGGGCATCTCCTGGAAGAAGTTCTCCGAGGTCACGGCGAAGACCAAAAAGCAGGCCGGCACCAAGTACGGCTTCACCTTCCAGGCGAAGGCCTACGAGGGGCTCTCGTGCTGTGACTTCAACGAGTGGATGAGCTCGTTCGGCGGCGCCTACTTCGGCGGGCTCGACAACCTCTTCGGCCCCATCGGCGACCGGCCTATCACCGTCGACGAGAAGCCGGTCCTCGACGCCATCAAGATGGTCCGGACGTTCATCAACGGGCAGAGCGACCCCCACTCGCTCGACGGCTACACGGGCAACATCGCGCCCGAGTCCGTCCTGCAGTGGTCCGAGGAGACCTCGCGGAAGCCGTTCACGAACGGCGACGCGGTCATGCACCGCAACTGGCCGTACTCCATCAAGATCAACGGCAAGGACAAGAACTTCGGCACGGACCTCGGCGTCATGCCCGTCCCGTGGGGTGTCAAAGCCTCCGACGCGAAGTACAAGGGCACCGGCGGCGTCGTCGCCTCCCTCGGTGGCTGGAACAACACCGTCAACCCGAGCACCGAGCACAAGGAAGCCGCCCTCGAGGTCCTGAAGACCACGATGACCGACTCGTTCATCCTCGACATGTTCGAGCTCATCGGCTACCTCCCGCCGAAGCCCAAACTGTTCAACTCCGATAAGGCAAAGAGCGCCCCGGTCATGGGCCGCTACATGGACACCCTCAAGGTGGCCGGCGAGAACGCGGTCCCGCGTCCGGTGACCGTCGCCTGGCCCTCGGAGTCGACGAAGATCTCCCAGGACGTCAACGCCGCGCTCGGCGGCCAGATGTCGCCGTCCGACGCGATGAGCAAGCTGAAACAGCAGCTCAACGCCATCGAGCAGAGCGCGTAGGGACGCCCCAGACAATGTCCACCGACAATCGGCAAACGAACACCGCCCCGTCGGGGGGTTTTAGCCTGCTTGGCTGGACCGAGCAGCTGAGCGAGACGCAGTTCGCGTACCTGTTGCTAGTGCCGACGTTCCTCGTACTCGGAATCATCGCGTTCTGGCCGCTCCTGCGGACGTTCCAGATCTCGCTCCACAAGGACGCACTCATCGGGGCGAAGGCGTTCGGGAGCTTCGTTGCGCTCCAGAACTACCAGCAGCTCTTGACGGGCACGGGCTCGGTCGCTGCGATGCTCTCGCGGCCGTTCCTGCCCGACGTCACGCTCTCCGGTTCGTTCCCCTTCGTCGACGTGAAGAACGTCTTCACCAGCGCCTTCTCCGTGACGCTCATCTTCGCGGTCGTGAGCGTCGCCTTCGAGACCGTCATCGGGTTCGGGCAGGCGCTCGTCCTCGACCAGAACTTCCGGGGACGGCGCTGGGTTCGCGTGGCCATCATCGTCCCGTGGGCCGTCCCGGTGGTCATCCAGGGGATGATCTTCTACCTGCTCTTCCAGCCGAACATCGGCTTCGTCGTCGGGCCGCTCCACCAGTGGGGGCTGCTCTCGAGCACCCCCCTCTCGAACTCCCAGGACTCGCTTTTCATCGTCATCGTGGCCGACATCTGGAAGACGTCGGCGTTCATGGCGCTGCTTATCCTGGCGGGGCTCCAGAGCATCGACCGCGGCCTCTACGAGGTCGCCGAGGTCGCCGGGGCGTCTCCGTGGCAGCGGTTCCGGCAGATCACGCTGCCGCTGGTGCTCCCGACCGTGATGGTCGCGATGCTGTTCCGCAGCATCCAGGCGATGCGCGTCTTCGGCATCATCAACACCGTCTCGAGCTGTAGTACGGTCCCGTCGCTGACCTGCCTGACCTACACGGCCTGGTCGCAACGGCTCTACGGCAGCTCCGCGACGGTCGCGTTCATGACCGCCGCCATCATCGCGTTGCTCGTGGGCTTCTACATCTTCAAGTACCGCGAGGAGGCGGTCTGAGATGGCGGCCTCCACTGCGTCCGAATCCGAGCCGGGACCGTTCACGCGGTGGGTCCAGCGCTCCATCAGCGAGCCGGAGCGGACCTACCAGGCGATGTTCTACGTCGTCATGGTGTTCTTCCTGGTGACCACGCTGTTCCCGTTCTACTGGCTTTTGGTGCTGGCGCTGACCCCGAACGACGCCATCCGGAACCTCGGGCTGTTGCCCAACGGCTTCAACCCCGGCGCGTTCCTCACGGTGTTCCAGAAGGTGCCGTTCCACATCTTCCTCCTGAACAGCTTCATCCTCGCGGTGCTGACCACGATAATCGTGCTCGTCGTCGCGAGCCTGGCGGGCTACGTGTTCGGTCGCCTCTCGTTCCCCGGGAAGGGCGTGTTGATGTTGGCCATCCTGGCCATCTCGTACTTCCCGCCTGCGGCCTTCCTCATCCCGCTGTTTCGGCTGTTCAACGGGAACGTCAGCTTATTCGGCGTCTCGAGCCCCGTGCTCTACAACACGCCGGGTGCGATGGTCCTGCCGTTCAGCGCGCTGTTCATGCCGCTTTCCATCTTCATCCTGACGACGTTCTACGGGCAGATCCCGGACGGGCTGGAGGACGCTGCGCGCATCGAGGGGACGACCCGCCTCGGCGCGCTGTTCCGGGTCATCATCCCGCTGTCCGCGCCGGGCGTGGCGACCGCCGGCGTGCTGACGTTCATCTCGGTCTACAACGAGTACTTCTTCTCGTATCTGATGACCGACGGGACCGTCTCGAAGACGGTGTTCGGGATCGTCTCGGCGAGCAACCACTGGGCCCCGCTGCTCCAGGGCATCCTGAGCTACCAGACCCAGTTCAACAAGTTCTACAATCTGATGGCCGCGGCCAGCATCATCGGCGTGTTGCCGGTGGCGATACTGGTCGTCGTCGCACAGGAGAAGATCGTGAGCGGACTCACCCAGGGAGCGCTGAAGGAGTAACCATGGGAGACGTCAAACTCGAAGGAGTCACCAAACGGTACGACGAGGTAACGGCAGTCGACGACATGAACCTCGACATCGAGGACGGCGAGTTCGTCACGTTCGTCGGGCCCTCGGGCTGTGGCAAGTCGACGACGCTCGAGACGATCGCCGGGCTCACGATGCCGACCGACGGCTCGATCACCATCGCCGGACGCGAGGTGACCGACCTGCCCCCCAAAGACCGGGGCATCGCGATGGTCTTCCAGAACATCGCGCTGTTCCCGCACATGGACGTCTACGACAACATCAGCTTCGGGCTTCGCATCCGCAAGTACGACACGGAGGAGATCGACCGGCGCGTCGAACGCGCCGCCGAGATCGTCCAGCTCGAGGGGATGGTAGACCGGATGCCCAGCGAGATGTCCGGCGGGCAGCGCCAGCGCGTCGCCATCGCGCGCGCCATCGTCCGGGAACCGGAGGTGTTCCTGATGGACGAGCCGCTGGCGAACCTCGACGCGAAGCTCCGCGTGCACATGCGCACGGAGCTCCAGCGCCTGCACAAGGAGCTCGACACCACCATCATCTACGTCACGCACGACCAGGCGGAGGCGATGACGATGTCCGACCGCATCGCGGTCATCAACGACGGCGAGCTCCAGCAGATCGCCCCGCCGCTCGTCTGCTACAACGAGCCGGCCAACCGGTTCGTCGCCGGCTTCATCGGCTCGCCGAGCATGAACGTCATCGACGGCGTCGTCGACGCGGAGGGGCTCTCGACCGACCACCTGCGGCTCCGGTTCGACACGGCCGCCGTCGGCCTCGCCGAGGGCGACCGCGTCTCGTTCGGGGTCCGCCCCGAGGACGTCTACCTGGCCGAGAACCGCGACGTCGTCACGGACCCCTCGGAGACGATCTCCATGCAGACCGACGTGCTCGAACCGATGGGCGACCAGATATTCGTCTACATGAACGCCCCGGACGGCGAGACCGGCGGGATGGAGGCCTCGGACGGCCGGGACGGCGACCAGCTCCTGATGAGCGTCGAACCCGACGCCGACGTCCAGGCGGACGAGCGACACGAGGTCGTCGTCGACCGGTCCCGCGTCCACCTCTTCGACGTCGAGTCCGGCGACGCCATCGCCCACGGGCTGACCGAGGGAGCGGCACCCGAGACAGCCACGGGCGAGGTGGAGGAGGCCTAAATGGTCACGACCGCGGGCTGGCTCTACCTGGGTGCCGGGACGCTGTTGTTCTTCTTCTGGGCGTACGGTATCGTGTCGTTCGCCCTCGACGTGAAGAACGTCTACGTCCCGGCGGTCCGCGGCTGGCGCGCGGCGAGCGACGAACAGGAGAGCGACCGCGACCCGACGGAGGAGCCCGCCCCGACCGAGCAGCTCTACTGACGGTGTCCCGGCGGCGAGGTATCGAGACGGAACCAGCCCATCTACGGAGACAGACATGGAATCTACAGAGACAGACCCAGTGCGAGTTGGAATCGTTGGACTCGGCGGTATCGGCAACCACCACGCGACGCGCATCGACGGGCTCGGCCACGACATCGTCGGCGGCGTCGACGTGAGCGAGGCGGCGCGGGAGGCGTTCGCCGACAGCTACGGCTGTGAGACGTACGCGGACGCCGAGGCCCTCTACGAGGGCGACCTGGACGCGGTGCTGGTCACGACCCCGAACAGGTACCACGAGCAGTACGCGGTCGCCGCGCTCGAACACGGCCACAACGTGCTGCTCGAGAAGCCCCTGGCCCACACCGTCGAGAGCGCCGAGCACATCGCCGAGGCGGCCGCCGACGCGGAGGGCTTCTGCATGGTCGGGTTCAACAACCGCTTCTCGCCCGGCGTCGAGGTGCTCAAGGCCCGGCAGGCGGCCGGGCAGTTCGGCGAACTGACCCACGTCGAGGCGAACTACGTCCGTCGGCGCGGCATCCCGAGCCGCGGCACGTGGTTCACGACGAAGGCCATAAGCGGCGGCGGGGCGCTCATCGACATCGGCGTCCACGCCATCGACCTCGCGTTGCACCTGCTCGATTTCCCCGAGATCGTCGAGGTCTCGGGCGAGACCCGCTCGGCGTTCGGGGGCCGCGAGGACTACACCTACCTCCAGATGTGGGGCGACGACGCGGGCCCCGAGGACTTCGACGTGGAGGACTCCGCGACCGCGTTCGTCCGGCTGGCCGGCGGCAAGACCGTCTCGCTAGACGTCGCGTGGGCCGTGAACCGGCCCGGGAACGACGAGTTCGTCGTCACCGGAACCGAGGCCGGCGCGACGTTCGACCGCGGCACCGGCGAGCTCACGATCTACGAGACCGCGCGGGCGGGCGCCGACCAGTTCGCCGACGCGACCGTCGAGACCCGGCCGACGGACACCCACGAGGCCGAGGAGCGGCGGTTCTTCGAGGCGGTCCGGTCCGGCGACCCGCCGCGGCGCAACACCCCGGAGCAGGCCCTGCAGGTCCAGCGGGTCATCGACGCCATCTACCGCTCGGAGGCGACCGGCCGGGCCGTCCGGTTCGACTGACAGACCAACCCTCACACAACAATCATGGACATCGGCGTACTCACCGTTCCGTTCGGCGACGAACCGCTCGCAGACACCCTCGCGTACCTCGACGACATCGGCGTGGACGCGGTGGAACTCGGCTCGGGAGGCAACCCCGGCGAGGACCACCTGCCGCGCCGCGAGCACCTGGACGACGAGGACCGCCAGGCCGACCTCCACGACCTGCTCGCCGCACACGACATGCGGGTCAGCGCGCTGGCGACGCACAACAACCCCATCCACCCCGACGACGACCACGCCGCGCGCGCGGACACCGAGCTCCGGGAGTCCATCCGGCTCGCCGCCCAGCTCGGCGTGGGGACCGTGACGTGCTTCTCGGGGCTGCCGGCCGGCGGCCCGAACGACGAGGTCCCCAACTGGGTGACCGCGCCGTGGCCGACCGAGCACACCGAGGCCCACGACTACCAGTGGGCGGTCGCGATCGACTACTGGGCCGACCTCGCGGCGTTCGCCGACGACCACGGCGTCGACGTCGCCATCGAGATGCACCCCAACATGCTCGTCTACGAGCCGACGGGGATGGTCCGGCTCCGGGAGGCGACCAACGAGCGAATCGGCGCGAACTTCGACCCCTCGCATCTCTACTGGCAGGGCATCGACGTGCCGACGGCCATCCGCTACCTCGGCGAGCACGACGCCATCCACCACGTCCACGCGAAGGATACCAAGCTCTACGAGGGCAACGTCGCGCGCAAGGGCGTCTTCGACATGGCGCCCTACGACGAGTCGACCGAGCGCTCCTGGCTGTTCCGGTCGGTCGGCTACGGCCACGGCGAGACCCACTGGAAGGACGTCGTGAGCGCGTTCCGGATGGTCGGCTACGACGGCGCGCTCTCCATCGAGCACGAGGACACGCTCACGAGTTCCCGGGAGGGCCTGGAGAAGGCCGTCGAGGTGCTCGACCGGGCGGTCTTCCGAACCGAGCCGGGCGAGGCCTACTGGGCGTAGACCATGGCGCTCTCCGTCGGCCTCCTCGGCTACCGGTTCATGGGACGGGCGCACGCGAACGCCCTCGCGCGCCTCCCGATGTTCTTCCCGGACGCCCCGGCGGTCTCCCGCGACGTGCTCGTCGGCCGCGACGAGGCGGCGCTCTCGGAAGCGGCCGACCGGCTGGGCTTCGCCCGGACCGCGACCGACTGGCGGGACGTCGTCGAGGAGGTGGACGTCTTCTACAACCTCGGCCCGAACGCGCTCCACGTCGAGCCGTCGGTCGCCGCGCTCGAAGCCGGCACCCACGTGTTCAGCGAGAAGCCGCTCGCGGCGACCCTCGACGGTGCCGAGGAGATGGCCGCCGCCGCGCGCGAGTCCGACGCGCTCGCCGGCACGGCGTTCAACTACCGCTTCGTCCCGGCCATCCAGTACGCCAGGCGGCTCGTCGAGGCCGGCGACCTCGGCGAGATACGCCAGTTCCGCGGGCGCTACCTCCAGGACTGGCTCGTCGACCCCGAGGCCCCGTGGTCCTGGCGCAACGACGCCGAGGTGGCCGGGAGCGGCGCGCTCGGTGACCTCGGCGCGCACACCGTGGACCTCGCCCGGTTCCTCGTCGGCGAGGTGGCGTCGGTGAGCGGGCACCTGGAGACGTTCGTCGACGAGCGCCCCGTCGAGGGCGACGACGGGACGCGGCCCGTGACGGTGGACGACGCGTTCACGGCGCAGGCCCGCTTCGAGAACGGCGCGATGGGCACGTTCGAGGCCTCGCGGGTCGCCCCCGGGCACAAGAACGACCACACCGTCGCGGTCCACGGCACAGAGGGGAGTCTTCGATTCTCCCTGGAGCGGCTGAACGAACTCCAGGTGCGCCGCGACGGCGACCGCGGCTACGAGACGGTGCTCGTCACGGACCCCGAGGACCCCTACGTCGACCGCTGGTGGCCGCCGGGCCACGTGCTCGGCTGGGAGCACACGTTCGTCCACGAGGACTACGAGTTCCTCTCGGCGGTCGCGGGCGACGGCGGGTTCCACCCGGACTTCGCGGACGGCCTGGCCGTCCAGCGGGTGCTCGACGCCGTCCAGTGCAGCGACGAGCGCGGCGCGTGGGTGGACGTGGACTAGAGCGGGCCGACCTGCCGCCCACTCCCGGCATCCTCGAAACGAGCTACGCGGCGGTCGCGACTCCGACGAACCCCCGAATCACCTATCGACGGCCCGAAGAACCAGCGATTCTCCTCTCGACGGCCCGAAATCCGACTGCGCTCGCGTAAATCACGTCTCGATGGACTCGACGACGATGCGGTTGGCCTCCACGTCCTCTAAGATGGCACCGAAGCCGCCGATCTCGTAGCGGTCCTGGCCGTCGTCGAGGACGATGGTCGCCCGGTCGGCGAAGCGCGTGTGGGGGGCCTCGCGCTCGACCGACGGACCGGCGTAGAGGAGGTCCACGACCGTCCCGCCGAGCTCGACTGGCGAGCCGGTCCGGTCGCGCCCCTCGACGCGAATCCGGATCGTCGCGCCGGCCTCGAAGGGCTCGAGTATCTCGTGGAGGCACTGCCGGATGCGCGTGTAGACGGCCGGCGGGTCGGTGGGCCGCTCGGTGTACGCGACCGGGCGGTCGGTCCAGAGCACCGACTGGAAGTACTCCTCGAAGACGTGGCCCAGCGAGTAGTCGTTGATGACCATGCCGTACTCGTTCGACGGGTGGAACACCGTCTCGGGCGCGAACGCGACGCTGGTGCGATCGACGAGGAGCATGAAGGGGGAGACGAACGACCGGTAGCGCGCCTCGGTGACACAGTCGGGGAGCTCCGCTGTGACCGCGTCGGGGAGCGAGACGTCTCCCGGCGTCGCGGTGTAGAGCAGGAGCTCGACGACGACGCCGCGGTCGTGCGCGTCGGCGAGGTCGTCGTCGAGCTCCCGGAACTGCTCGACGTCGGCGGAGAGCTGTATCTCGACCTCGGCGTCGGCGACGTACTCCCGCGCCCGACGGACGACGGTCTCGAACTGGTTGACCACGCTGACGTCGTGGTTCTCGACGGTCGGCTGCTGCCAGCGCGCCTCGATCTCCTCGGCGGCGTCCAGGGCGGCCGAGGCCTGCGCCTGGAGGTCCTCGATGACCGCCACCGGGTCGTGCGCGCGGGCGTGGAGGCTCCGGTGCTCGTACGTCTCGACGTAGCCCTTCTCGTCCAGGTCGCGGAGCACGTCGTAGATGCGCGCCTGCGGGACCTCGCAGGCGTTCGAGAGCTCCACGGCCGAGGCGGTCCCGAGTTCGACCAGCGTGACGTACGCCTCCGCCTGGTACTGCGAGAGGCCGGCGGTCTCGAGGACCGCCCTGAGCTCGGCCGTCTCCATCACCTGCACACCCCACAGTCCCGTCCGTCCCGGACGTCCGTGGCGCTCGCGGACGACGCGCGTCGAGCGAGGTGGTCCATCTCACGTTCACTTCGCCACGGACGGCTCATAATCGCCACGGTTCCTGGTTCGTTCTGCCGGAGACGCCGACGCCCGCCCAGTCCGGATACTGACGGTTCTGTCGGACCACGAGGTGGCCGCCCCCGTCGTCGCCGGCCCGACCCTGGACGAGAGTCGGGCGAGCGCCGGGCCGGAGGCGGGCGAGCGGAGTGCCGCGGTCGCTGGCTGACGACGACAGTGGATTCGCCGGACGCGAGTGGCTTACAATCGGTTACAACGACTTACACAGGATTACAACCCCGCCGACCACCGGCTCGCGGCGCCCCGGACGACGGGACGGCCGACCGGGAGACGCGACGGCCGGCCGCCTGGTCCCCGGCGGCCGTTCCCCACGGTTCTTTGTATTGCGGTCGTCTACGCAGGGCAATGACCGAGCCCGCGATACTCGTCTCCGGGGAGACGCTCGTCGACCTCCTGCCGGACCGGCCCGGCCCGCTCCGCGGCGTCGAGCGGTTCACGCGGCGGGCGGGGGGCGCGCCCGCCAACGTCGCCATCGCACTCGCCCGCCTGGGGGTCACGCCGTACTTCCACTCGCGAATCGCCACGGACCCCTTCGGCGAGTTCCTGGCCGGGACGCTCGCCGACGCGGGCGTGCCCGCCCGGTTCGTCACGCGGGACCCGGAGCGTCGGACCGGGCTCGCGTTCGTCAGCCACGACGACGACGCCGACCGGGGATTCACGTTTTTCCGCGAGCGTTCCGCCGACACCGCCCTCGACGACGCAGTCGTCCCCGACGAGGTGCTGGCCGACCTCGAGTACGTCTACGTCGGCGGGGTCCTGCTCCCCACGGAGCCCGCGCGGACCAGCACGTTCTCGCTCGTGGAGCGCGCCGGCGCGCAGGGCTGTGCGGTCTTCTTCGACCCGAACTACCGCCCGGAGCTCTGGCCCGACGACGATGCCTACCGGACGACGCTCGACCGGATGCTCGCCCTCGCGGACGTGGTGAAGGCGACGCCCGAGGACTTCGCGGCGTCGCGCTTCGCGGACGACGATCCCCTCGACGTCGCGGCGGGCGTCGCCGAGGCCGGCCCGCACACCGTCTTCCTGACGCGGGGCGCGGCGGGCGCGACCGCCGTCGCCACCGACGACGCGCCGTGGCCGAGCGGGACCGTCACCCATCGGGGCTACCCGGTCGACCCCGTCGACACGACCGGCGCGGGCGACGCCTTCACCGCCGGGGTACTGGCCGCGCTCGCGACCGACGTCGCGGGCCAGGAGGCAGCCGTGGCGACCGACCGGGCCGGCGACGGCTCGACGCCCGGACCCGGGGACGTGCCGTCGCTCGGCGACGCGCTCGACTTCGCCAACGCCGTCGCCGCGTTCACGACGACGGCCGAGGGAGCTATCACCGCGCTCCCCGACCGCGCGGCGGTCCGGGCGTTCCGGGAGCGCCACGGCTGAGTGACTAGAGAGGCGGTCGGGTCGAGGGACCGGGGGAGAGAGGGAGAGGGTGGAGAACGCCGGGAGACGGACGCGGGCTCAGAGGATGACCGTCTTCCGCTCGACGAACGCCTCGATGGTCATGCCGAGGCCCTCGCGGCCGATGCCCGAGCGCTTGACGCCGCCGAACGGGATGTCGCCGAGGCCGTGGCTCGGCGCGCCGTTGATGCGGACCGCGCCGGCCTCGACCCGGTCGGCGACGTCCATCGCGGTGTCGTAGTCGGCGGTGAAGACGGCGGCGTCGAGGGCGAGGTCGCTCTGGTTGGCCAGTTCGACTGCCTCGTCGGCGTCCGCGACCGCGGTGACGGCGACGACCGGCCCGAACTGCTCCTCGTGGACGATGCGGGCGTCCTGTGGAACGTCCGCGAGGAGCGTGGGCTCGAAGACCCGCCCGTCGCGCTCGCCCCCGCGGACCAGCGTCGCCCCGCGGTCGAGCGCGTCGGTCACTAGCTCCTCGACCCAGTCGGCCTGGTCCTCGTCGATGAGCGGGCCGACCCTAGTCGACTCGTCGAAGAGGTCCCCGAGGGGCCAGTCGTCGAGCGCCGCGTCCAGCCGCTCGACGAGGTCGTCGTGGACCGACTCGTGGGCCAGGACGCGGCTGACCGCCGAGCAGCGCTGGCCGGCGTACTTGACCGAGCCCTTCGCGGCGGCCGCGGCGGCCGCGTCGAGGTCGGCGTCCGGGAGGACGATGGCGGGTGCGTTCCCGCCGAGCTCCATGTGGAGCTCGACCATGCCGCTCTCGCGTGCGACGTGCTCGCCCGCGCCCGAGGAGCCGGTGAGAGCGATGGCTCCGACGCGGTCGTCGCCCGTGAGCACGTCGCCGATCTCGCTTCCCCGGCCGGGGACGTAGTTGAACCCGCCGTCGGGCAGGCCGGCCTCGTGGACCACCGCCGCGAGGATGGCGGTGCTGATGGGCGTCGCGGACGCGGGCTTCAGGACGACGCTGTTGCCGGCGGCGAGCGCGGGCGCGACCTGGAGTGCGGCCGTCGAGAGCGGGTAGTTGTACGGCGCGATGCAGAGCACGGTGCCGACGGGCTCCGGGCGGACGATGGCCTGCCAGCCCTCGTGGCCCGCGGTGGTCCCCCGGCGGTACTCGCCGTGGAGCTGGCGGACCTCCTCGATGGCTCGCTCGAAGCGCTCGGCGGCCGACTCGACTTCGCCCCGCGCGCTCGTGATGGGCTTGCCGGCCTCGCGGACGATGACCTCCGCGAGCTCGGCCTTCCGCGCCCGCAGCCCGTCCGCGATGGCCTGGAGCCAGCTCGCGCGCTGCGGGACGGTGCTCGCGCGCATCGCGTCCTGTGCGTCCGTCGCGGCCGCGAGCGCGGCGTCCGCTTGCTCGGCGCTCGCCGCCGCTACCTCGGCGAAGGTGCCGCCCTCGGCGAGGTCCGTCACCGCCACGGCGTCGGCCGCGTCCTCCCACGACCCGCCGATGAACGGCCTGCCCCGGTGCTGTACTGAGTGCGTGGCCATACTCACCAGTCGTATCCCCGAGGTTAAGAAATTTACTCAAATTAGAAGAAATTATTTCGAGGCTGCCGACGGTGCCAGAGGCGGTCGGTTTCGTCCTCGCGCGCCGCTCGGTCGGCGGGATAGTCGACTTGCCCCAGACGGCAGACACACCGGGCGCGACGTCGGCTGTGGGCGCGATGGACGACGAGCGCGGCTGGGACGTGAACGCGACGGAGAACGAGCGTGTTACCGCGACAGCGATCCGGCGTCGCCGGCGACGACGCGTTCGACCTCGTCTCTCGTGACGACGGCGAGGTCGCCCGCGACGGTCCGCTTGAGGGCGGCCGTCGCGGCGGCGTAGCGCAGCGCGGACCCGACGTCGGCGCCGTCGATGCGGGAGGCGAGAAAGCCACCCACGAAGGCGTCACCGGTGCCGATGGCGTCGCGCGTCTCCGTCTCGAAGGGCGACTGGTGGAGGACCTCGCCGTCGTGGAGCGCCAGCGCGCCATCCGCGCCCCGGGTGACGACGACCGTCTCACAGCCGAACTCCTCCTCGAGCGCGCGGGCCTGCTCGGCGGCCGTGACGTCGAGTTCGAGGACCGTCTCGGCGTCCCGCTCGGCGACCACGAGCCAGTCCACGAGCCCCAGGACGTCGGCGAGGGTGGCTCTCGCCTCGGCCGGGGACCAGAGCTTCGAGCGGTAGTTCAGGTCGAAGGCGGTCGTCGTGCCGGCCTCGCGGGCGGCGCGAAGCAGGCTCGTCGTCGTGTCGGCGAGCGTCTCCGACAGCGCGGGCGTGATGCCGCTCGTGTAGCAGACGCGGGCCTCGCGCACTCGCGAGGCGTCCAGGTCCGCGGGCGTCGCCGTCCGTACCGCGGCACCCGCCCGGTCGTAGATGACGTCCGTCCCGCGCGGGGCCCCGCCCGGGTCGACGTAGTAGGTGCCCAGTCGCCCCTCGTCGGCCCAGGTCACGGCGACGTCGACGCCGTGGCTCCGGAGTTCGGTGGCGACGCGCCGACCGAGGGGGGAGTCGGGGAGCTTCGAGAGCCAGGCGGTCTCGCAGCCGAGTCGCCGGGCGGCCACCGCGACGTTGCTCTCGGCTCCCCCGACGTGGAGGTCGAGGCCCCCGGCCGTCTCCAGCCGGTCTCCGCCCTGTGGCGAGAGGCGGAACATCGTCTCGCCGAAGGTGACGAGGTCGGTCGTCGCACGGTCTCCCGGCGGCCCCCGGCCGCCGTCCGTCGAATCTACGCTGTCTCGGTCGTGCATGTTGGTATCGTTTCGCTCTGTCCGTAGTCACTCCCGGGGTCGGCCGGTCACGCCTCGTCGAAGAGGGTCTCGCCCTCGACCACGTGGTCGGCGACGGCGTCCATGTCGAGGGTGACGCCCAGGCCGGGCCGCTCCGGGACGGCCAACCGCCCGTCGACGATGAGGTCGTCCTCCTCGACGAGGTCGTCCCACCAGCCAAGCTGGTAGGAGTGGAACTCCACGGCCAGCGCGTTCGGGACGGCCGCGCCGACGTGCGCGCCTGCGACGGTGCCGACGGGCGAGGCGACGTTGTGCATGGCGACGGGCACGTAGTACGTGTCCGCCAGGTTGGCGATCTTCTGGGTCTCGCGCATCCCGCCGACCTTCGGGAGGTCCGGCGCGAGGATGTCCACCGCCTGCTCCTCGACCAGCCGCCGCTGGCCGAAGGTGCGATAGACGTTCTCGCCCACCGCGATGGGCGTCGACGTCGACTGGGTCACGTCCCGCTGGACGTCGTGGTTCTCGGGCGGCACGGGGTCCTCGAGCCACCAGACGTCGTAGGGCTCGACGGCCTCGGCCAGCCGCTTCGCGCTGCCCGCCGAGAACGACCAGTGGCAGTCGAAGGCGACGTCGGCGCGGTCGCCCACCTGCTCGGTGACCGCCCGGACGATCTCGGCCTTGTGGTCGACCTCGGGGCCGCGGAGGTGGCGGTTCGCGCGGTCCAACTCCTGCCCGCTCGGCACGTCGAGGTCGAACTTGAGCGCGTCGTAGCCGAGTTCGGAGACGACGCGCTCGGCCTCCGCGGCGTTCGCCGCGGGCTCGCTCTCGTCGCCGGCGTGGCAGTCGCAGTAGACCCGCACCGCGTCGCGGTACTTCCCGCCCAGCAGCTGGTAGGCCGGCACGTCGAGGACCTTCCCCGCGAGGTCGTGGAGCGCGACCTCGATGCCCGCGATGGCGGAGACGGTCACGCCACCGATGGAGCCCTCGCCGGACATCTTCTGGACCAGGTGCTCGTAGAGCCGGTCGACGTCGAGTGGGTTCTCCCCCACCAGGAACGGCGCCATCCGCTCGACGAGTTCGGGGATGCCCGCGCCCCAGTAGGCCTCGCCCGTGCCGGTCACGCCCGCGTCCGTGTACACGCGGACGAGCGTCCACGGGAAGTTCCCGTCCACCATCGTCGTCTGGACGTCCGTGATAACCAGGTCGCGTGCGCCCGGCCGTCGCTCGGCCGACAGCCCCATCGTCTCCCCCGAGAGGTCGCGCATCGTGTACTCCGCGTTCGGATCGTGCAGCGTCGCGTAGTCTACGCCCATGGCCCCGTGTTTACTCGGGGCTTAGTAAATCTGTTGAGGATGGGTGGTGGGGCCGGCGCTCAGAGGAGGTCGAGCGAGCGGAGGTCCGCCGCGAGCGCCTCCCGGTCCCCCTCGTCCATCACGCGCAGGGGGCTGCGGAGCGGGCCGGCGTCGAACCCGCGGAGGGAGAGCGCCGTCTTCACGCCGGCCATGTACGGGCCCCGTTTGAGCGCACGACGTACCGCGAAGACGGTGCTCTGGAGGTCGCGCGCCCGCGCCTCGTCGCCCGCGTCGTAGGCCTCGTAGAGGTCGACGACCAGCTCGGGGAAGGCGTTGGCCACCGCGCTCACCATCCCGGTGCAGCCGACCTCCAGGCCGGCGAACAGAAGCGAGTCGGAGCCGGCGAGAAAGGAAAGCTCGGGGTGGTCGTCTACGGCCTGGGCGAGCCACGGGACGTCCTTGCTGGAGTCCTTGAGCCCGGCCAGGTTGTCGATTCCCGCGAGTGCGTCGAGGGTCGCCCGCGAGAGGCTGTTGCCGGTCTTGCTCGGGATGTGGTAGACGTAGACGGGGAGGTCGACCGCCGCCGCCACGCGCCGGTAGTGCGCGACGGCGGCGTCGTGGTCGAGCGGGTAGTAGTAGGGCGTGACGACGACGACGCCGTCCGCGCCGACCGACTCGGCGTGCTCGGCGTGACGGACCGTCGCCACCGTGCTCGGTGCCCCCACGCCCGCGATGACCGGAACCTCGCCCCCGACAGCCTCGACCACGGCCTCCACGACCCGGTCGCGCTCGGCCGGCGACAGCAGCGGGAACTCCCCGTTCGTGCCGAGCGGGAAGACGCCGTGTGCGCCCCCGTCCACGACGAGCCGGGCGTGGGCGGCCGTCGTCTCGTAGTCGACGCGCTCGTCGGCGTCGAAGGCGGTCACCGTGGGCGGGACGACCCCGCGAAGCCCCAGCGGGTCGTCGGCCCCGGGGGTCGGCGCGTGCCCGGTCACGTCGGCCCCTCGCGTTTCCTGCGTGTCGTCGTCGTACTCGTTTCGGTCATGGTGTTCGCGTACTCGTTGGTGTGGTCGGTGTCTGCGTCGCCGTATCTGTCGGTGTCGGTGTCGGTATCGTCTCGGCGACCCGCCGTAAGCGCTTCCATCAGTCGCGGTCCGCGAGCAGGTTGAGCGCGAGCGCGGTCCGCAGCACCTCGTCGCTCGCGCCGCGGTCGAAGACCAGGTCGTCGGTGGCGCGGA
>Ga0209928_1000121_pt1 | contig 16931 bp, 12 predicted proteins | sample SalPonF2_B_D2_MG_FD_185727 | JGI IMG/M metagenome (GOLD analysis project Ga0209928, IMG submission 185727) | Salt pond soil microbial communities from South San Francisco under conditions of wetland restoration - Salt Pond MetaG SF2_B_D2_MG... ...
ATTGCCTGTTTGGGGTGGATATCAATCCCAACTCGGTCAATATTTGCCGGCTGCGGCTGTGGATTGAACTCCTGAAGCACGCCTATTACCGACAGGAGACCGATTACCAAGCCCTGGAAGTACTGCCCAATATTGATATTAATATTAAGCAGGGCAACTCGCTGGTCAGCCGGTTCGGGTTAGATGCCGACCTCTCGCAGATCCTGGCCAATAACGATGATCTAACGATAGAAGAATACAAGCAGGCCGTGCGCAGCTACAAGGAAACCGGCAACCGGGAGGACAAGCTGGCCCTTAAAGAGCAGATTAGCTCCATTAAAGAGAGCTTTACAGTGGGACTCAAAGAACTACAGCCCGTCCGCCAGAAGCTAAAGAAGCAGCGCGAAATCCTGATCAAGGAAGAAGCCAAGCTCGACCTGTTTGAAGGCGATAAGAAGAGCAAGGAAGAACAAAAGAAGATTACAAAAACCAAGAAAAAGATTGCTGAGCTTGAAGAGGAGCTGGAAGAACTCGAAAATGCCACTTTTTATGATCAAGCCTTTGAATGGCGATTTGAGTTCCCGGAAGTGCTGGATGAGGACGGCAATTTTATCGGCTTTGATGCGGTGATTGGGAATCCGCCGTATGGAGTAGATTTTCCAGAGTCTTTAAATGATTATTTAAAAGATAGGTTTGAGACCAATACTTGGAGAGGAGAAAGTTATGTGGCTTTTTCTGAGATGGGTTTGGAATTGTTAAAGGAGTTTGGGCAACTTACCTTCATCATACCTGATACCCTCCTAAATCTTGGTTTTACCAGTTCGTTAAGAGGCCACTTTTTGGATGAGTCAAGGCTTAATGAAGTAGTTTTGCTTCCTACAGCAGTATTTGAGAGTGCCACTGTAGATACTATTATTTTGGAGGCTGAAAAAAGATTTGAACATGATGTCAAACCATCTGAAAAGGTACAGGTTAAATTCTATGCTAAAGATTCAACAATAGAAAATGTATATCATGCAGAAAGAGAGTTTAAAGTGCCTGTAAGGTATTGGCAGGAGATTGGAGGATTTAATGTCTACTCTACGGAAAATGAAATTGAACTAATTATAAAGCTGGATTCATATAATAGATTTGATGAAATCGCATCAGCTTATTCAGGCATTAAAGGGTATGTAGTAGGAAAAGGTACTCCACCCCAGACAAAAGAAATACGAAAAAACAAACCTTATACATCTGAAAAAAAGGAAACTGACGAATGGTCCCCTTTTTATGACGGAAAACACGTTGGCCGTTATGAAAACTATTGGAATAATGATAATTGGATTAAATATGGAGAATGGTTAGCGGCTCCAAGGAAACCAGATATTTTTGAAGGAGAGAAGATACTTGCTCGTAAAATTGTATCTGACCGATTAATAGCTACTTTTATACCTGAAAAATCATATTGTAACACGCTGCTTTTTGTAATTAAGATTCATGATGACAGTTACACGTATAAGTTTTTATTAGGCATATTAAATTCATTAATAACAGGATGGTACTACCGAAAAAAGTTTCAGATAAATCCTGAAGATACGTTTCCACAGATTCTGATTAGGGATATCAACCAATTACCGGTACCTGAGGTCGATAAGGAAATTAGTCAGCAGATCGAATCACTCGTCGATCAAATCCTTGCCGCTAAAAAGAAGATCCAGATGCAGACACCAGCGAGCTGGAGGAGGAAATAGACCAGCTTGTGTATGAGCTTTATGGGTTGAGTGAAGAAGAGATTAGGATAATCGAAAAAGCATCTAAACCTTAAAAAAATCAATATGTCAAATAAAGTAATATCCTTTAATTTTTTAGCTGCTCTTTCCGAAACAAAAAAAGATCTTTTCAGGGATGTTTATGTACCATTCTGCAAAAAAACACTAAGTTTATATTGCCAAAATGGAAACACACAGGGCACTGATGAAGATATTCGAGAGTTAATCCTTGCTAATTTTGGGCTCAACATCCCAGCTCTTATGGTTAGGCAGTTACTAAGAGGAGTTCATGATGATTTTAGCCGAAGACAAATTGAAAAAACTGGATTTAAGATATTTGAAAACGGACATTCATTTCAAGTTAGTAGAATGGCTTTTGCAGAAATTGAAGGCAAGTACCAAAAATCAAGGAGAGAATATCAATTACTAAAAAATGAATTCGAGGAATATCAAAATGAATTTGGAATTGAGGAAGACATACCGAGTTTAGCCTCGTTTATTGATAAAAATTGTGCTGAAGTTTCATCTTTCTTTGCGGGTGGTGATTTAAATGGTAGCGACTTAGAAGATAACTCCTATTTAGTGCATGTGAATTTTCTCAATCATATAGAGTCTCAATCCCACACACTGTATAAGATTGTTGAAAAATTATTCATGGGATCTTTAATAGCAAGCTATCTTGAGTCGAGTGTCGATTTAGATGAGAAATTTAGTGATCAGGTAGAATATTATATAGATACACAGATTATTTTAAGAGCTTTGGGCTTACAGGAAGAGCCTGAAACACAACCCGCGAGAGATCTACTTGAACTCATTAAAAATACCGGTGGAAATCTCAAAGTTTTTGATGTTACAATTGATGAAATGAATAGAGTGTTAGATAATGCAATTGAAAGATTTGATAAGGATAATCCTACAACATCAATTAATGAAGCATGTATAAGAAATGGAAAAAATAAGGCTTGGTTGGTCACTTTGAATCATAATTTAAGTAATGAATTAAATGAAAGGTATGGGTTTGTAACAGGCAAGATTAACCATTCCTTCAGAAAGGAGATTGAAAAAACCAAGGATTTTGAAGAACTAAAAGATCTATGGCAAAATGATGCCAGTGCATTTCATGACGTTTTATGTTATAGAAGAGTAAGGTATTTGAGAGGGGGAGAAGTTAACTCACCAAAAAAAGCAAATTCTTGGTTTGTGACTCCTAATAAACGTCTTTATGGATTTAATAAAGAGTTTGTATCTAATCGTGGTGCTGCTGAAATTGTAAATCCTGAACCACTGACTGCTTTATTATGGTTAAGGGACGTAAATAAATTTGAAAAAGATGTAAAACGGGTAGGATTAAGTGAGATGATTTCTGAAACAATCAGCCAAGAGATTGCATCTCGTGATTTGATTATATCATTTGAAGAAAATCTCACTGCCGCTCCAAATGTATCTCCCAAGCAATTTAATGCTTTGCTTTCTTTAGTTGCTAGAGAATCAGCCAAAAAGATTTCAAAGTTGAACCTTCTGTTAGAAGATGAGGATTATGAAACATTTAATAGCGAAGCTGCAATGTTAATTGATGAGGATAGGAAAAGAAAAAAGAAGTATAAGAAGAGATTCAAAGAATTGGTATTAGAGAAGAATACTAAAAGTATTCAAATAACAGATTTAGAGCACAAGAAAGGTTCTTTGGAAAAGGAAAAGGAAAAAGAAATTAAGAGAGCTAATAAAGCAGAAAAAGAATTGATCAAATTAAAAATTGATAACAGGGTGAAGGAGTGGCAAAAGCCAGCAAAATATTTAGCTATTCCATGTCTTATATTTTTTCCAGTTTTTATTGCACTTTTATTCTTTTGGAATGATGCTAACTGGAATTTTATGGTTAGTCTAATAACAGCTATTGATTTGTTCAAAAGTGGAACGCTTAAATATATTTCCCGTACGCTTATTTATGTAGTGCTATTTGGTGGATTAAGCTATTCAACTTGGATGGTTTATCATTATTATATGGATAATTCTAAATTATCTGAGGTAAGAAATAATTTCAGACAAGAGCTAAAGGAAAATGAATAAAGACCACCTCCAAAAACACATCAAGAACTACCAAAAAGAAAAAGAAGCCAATCCCGATCAGTTTCAAGAGGATTGGTCCGAGCGCGAAGAGCATATCGTCAAATACCAGGGATACGATGAGACAGCGATTCGTGATATGGATGAAGAAGATATCTACGAATATATATCACCGCTTTGGGCTATGCAGATCTGGGGCAACAAGCGATATGTAACTGATAATCTTATCGAAGATAATGGACTGGAATATCTTAAGGAAGAGCTGATAGAACTACTATGGTCTGATAAACCCATCGAAGGTCGCTGGGATCGGTTCCGCAAGAATATAAAAGGTATGGGGCCTGCCATGATTAGTGAGCTGCTCTGCAAGACCCACCCCGATAAATACATCGTATGGAACAGGCGGGCCAAAATTGGGCTTAATTATTTAGGAGTTAAAGGCTTACCGAAGTACGATTATCAGCTGGATGGTAAAAAGTATAAGGAACTATGTGAGGTTGAAAAAGAAATAGCAAGAGAACTTAATAAAGCTGGTTTTAGGGAAGATTCCCTATTAATGGTCGACTATTTTATTTGGCATGAGCTCCAGGTAGAAGAAACCCTTTCGGGTAGTTCCCAAAAAGGTTCATCAAAAAACGAAGAATCACTGGAAAAAGATACCTCGGATTTTATACATAATGATATTCGTGATAAGATTCGGAATATCGGCCAATGGTTAGGCTTTGAAGCAAACATTGAGCGCAGGGTTGCAGCCGGGTCCCAGGTTGATACCGTATGGGAATCAACGATTGGTAATATGGGCCGTGTTATTTACGTATTTGAGGTCCAAACCAAAGGAAGTATAGACAGTTTGATTATAAACCTGTTAAAGTCCTTAAATAATCCAGCAGTTCAAGGAGTAGTCGCTGTTTCAGATAAGGAGCAACTAGAGAAAATTAAAGATCATGCGGATGGTGTAAAAGGTTTGCGGGACAAGCTAAAACTTTGGGATTACAAAGAAGTCTTAAACGTTCATGAAAATCTTGAATATGTTAATGAGAGTATTAATAAGTTGGATTTGGTACCGGACGGGTTTTAAAATTCCCAATTAACTGTAAAATATTTTGGCTACAGACGATCAATATATTCAGGTTGCAGGGGTTCTGGAGGTTTTAGATACCGGTGATCGGCCGATCAAAGCTATCGGTGAGGATGATAATGCATATTTAATTAAGCATAATATTCTTGGTCATCACCTTTCTAATTTGATAAGAGAATGGATTTGTTATCAATTATATAAACGACTTGGAGTTAGTATTCCCAAGTCAGTCTTGTTAAATTTCGAACCGTCGAATTTCTATGATGAATTGCGGCCATTAACGGGAAGATTTTACGATCATATTGTTTTTGGATCAGAATGGATGGAATCCAGAGAACCTAAAGATGAACTTTATGAGTCCATGACGCCAAAAGCTGAAAGTTTATTAAATCCTGCAGAGCTAGCGAGTATTTTAGTAATGGATTTATGGCTCAAAAACAATGATCGAGTTCCTAATAATCTGAATTTGATAGTATCTCAACGGAAGTTATATGCCATTGATCACGCTGCTACGTTTGATCAGGAGCCATTTGAGAGATTGGCGGATCCTGTAAGAAAAGAGTATTTTGTTGATCCAGGAGAAATTGGGGGGCTTTTAGTAAATACCCATTATTTCAAATACTATTTTGCCCAATATGCTCTGGAATTTGAGCAAAAGGGCTTAACGTTATGCAATAAAATAGAACAAATAGATGCCACGTTAGTAGAACAAATATTAGAATCAGTACCATCTAACTGGAATTTAGATTTAAATGAACGCCAGGCCATTACCGAATATTTGATCTACCGACAGGATAAACTAAAGGATCGTTTTTTAGGTCATCTCAATTTTAGCAGACAACAATAATGAAAACCTTTATTACATATCGAATTTTTTATTGGGTTCCGAACACCCTCTCCGGCGAAAGGATTGCAATAGGACTATGTTTGTTTGATAAAGAAAATGATAGGTTTGATTCATATTGGATTGCCCAAAGAGATCTGACACGCTTGCGGAATATCTTTTCCTATAGCAGTAAAGCTGATTCAAAGGATGTGTTGAATTTATTAAGCGAGATAAAAGAAAGTTGGAAATCTAAAGCCTTTGATCCCCGGTTTTGGTCTTATATAGAACGTTATTGGAACGGGATTGTTCAGGTTTCCGAAGAAAAGAAATTGATGTATCAGGGGACTAGTGAAAATTTTGAGGATAAAGGAGAAGTCTTAAGAAAAAAATTATTGCCCTTGGTTGAAATTAAAAGGAAAAGAAGCCCAGGGCGACATAAAACTCTCACTAAAAACTTCGAAAAAGAGGTTAAGAGAGAAAAAATACAGGATAAAGTTACCCTAGGGACAGAGATACCTGAACATGGGAAATATCGACTATTACAATCAATATACTTTGATTTAGCTGCTCGTAATGGTCAGATTTTGGGTTCCGCAGGTTTTGATATGTCCCTCAAATCGAATACCCTAACTAAAAAGGCAAATGCTTATTTTGAAGGGGTACAACATATCCAAAAAGTAGAAGGAAGTGGAACGTTTAGTTTTGTATTACATGAGAGAGGAAAAAGTTTTAGTCCTGGAGATAAATTAGATATGAGCTTTTATGATGATTTCAGGTATCGATGTGAAGATTTGGATATTGATGTTTTAGAATTAAATGAGTTGCCTGATTTTATTAAAGATCTTTCTGAAATGGAGAATCTTAGGCCGCTAGAGATGGATCAAGAAGAATAACAATTGTCCGTATGCCAGTGATTGATATTCTGAAACTCTCTTAATTTCTCAATCTGTAAACTATTTGTATATTCTATACGTAACAATAAGGCGCAAAAGCCATAAATAAAATTCTATTAAGCCAGCAACCATTACGGTGAAAATTAGCCACTTAGCATATTATATCTTAGAGAACTACTCTTCTGTGGAGGGCGGCATCACTCCGCTTAAGCTGCAGAAATTGCTGTATTATACCAAGGCCTGGGGGCTGGTTTCCGGTGAACTAAGTGTTAGTGGCCAGTTCAAAGCCTGGAAAAACGGACCCGTAAATGGCTACATCTATCATCAGTTTAAGGAATATGGCGACCAACCTATTCCCAAACATGAAGCAGGTCCAGTTCCTCCCTCTAAAAAGAAGCTGATTGACTTTATTTTGGAAAGTTATACCCACTTTGATGCTATCACACTCTCTGCCATGACTCATGAAGAGGATCCGTGGGAACAAACCCCCAAAGATGAGGTGATTAGCGATCAGCTCATCAAAAAGTTTTACAGCCAACAACTATTCGCCAAAAACTTTCCTTTAGATGAGAACAAGCCATATTATCCGGTTTATACGGATTTTATGTATTCCTTCATTTTTGATTTTCAAGAAGATGATAAAGCAAAAGAAATCATTTTTGACTCATTTGACGAATACAAAAAGTTAATGCAACAATCCAAGAAAGACTTAAAAAACTTCTTCGCTCTTGAGTCCGCGTAGTGCAGAAGTCGCCTATCTAAAAAGACTCATCGAAGACTTTCCCTCTGAAACCTATCCGGAGGATGCCGCCAAAGCATTGCAAAAAATTGCCATTCGGTATCAATCGATTGAAAGCGAACAATATTTTCAGGGAATTTCTGCCACCGAATTCAAGGAACTTGATCTTCCCCAAAACCTATCGGACATATTAAAACAGCGTGCCTTTTTGATCCACAAATTCCTTTTTAAGGATATTCTTTCCAATGCCGGAGAACCGCGTAAATCTTCCGATCCGGGTGGCGGGACGATTGGATTTGGTGGGACCAAACACCAGCGTCAGCGCATGCGATTTAAAGGAACTTCCCCTTCTAAAATAGACGAGGAGTTGGATGAGGCCGTTTTCCACTTGGTGTTAGAACCGGAGGATCCCATCGAAAGTGCACTGCGATTTTACCAACACTTTGTCTATATCCATCCATTTTATGATGCCAATGGACGAATCGGCCGGGTAATTGTATCTACCTATCTAAATCTATTTGGCTATTACGTACAATGGGGAGAATTCGACGGGCCTAACAACAGTAAATTCATCAGTAAGCTAAATGCTTGCCATGACCGAATGGAAAGCGGCTATACTTTTGAGCAATATTTTGGCTACCTCCTCTCTTTCTTTAGGAAGTATGTGATATCTATAGATGAGCTCAGTGATTTTGAGTGATCCCCGATTACTCATCGAGCGTACAGATTATTTCGGTGATATTGTGCCACCTTCCGTAATGCGTACCTTGCCGCAAAAAAACATCTATGGCAGGGCAACGAATCGATATTATGGATCAACGCCTATCTACAATTTTTGCCATACGTCACCACTGTGCCTATAACCAGTGCGTTAACGCGGCCAGACCTCGCCCGGTCTTTCCCTCAAATGTGCGCTCTTTGTTGCTGGATTTTTGATCTAGCTTTTTTCAACATTCTGTGGCAAGATTCAGTCTCTCCCCATAATTTGCTGCTTGATTCTTTAAATGGTCTCGGTTCCAGCTTTTTCGGTTGCTCCGTGCTGCTTGTGTTTGCGGCTGTAGTTGTTAACTTGTTTCTAATCCAAAGTCGTTATGTGGCTAAAAACAATCCCATAAGATTTGAATTTAGATACCCTTAAGTTTTCAGAAAAAATCGATACCCAACTAGAGAAGCTTGGGCTTTTGGGTCAAGTAATAACAATGGGTATAGCTGTCTTTGTCCTCTTTGCACCATTTTTTATCTCTTATTGGATTTTTACTTCAGTCTTTTCCAATACTTTGAACCTTTGGAATAATGATTTTCAAAGGATTTTGGTAGTACTTTTTGGTTTTCTAATACAAGGCATATTCTATTGGCTTCTTATTGCTTCCCCACCTTCTCCCGGGTCATCACATTTTGCCAAAAATATATATGATATTCTTGGTGAGTTAAATGGTGCACTGAATACTGCTGAAAAATTAGGCATTCGTATTCAGATCAAGGAATATGAACAAAATAACTCTCATTATTATTCAGCCGATATTACTGAATCTCCAAACACTAATCCGTCTAGGGTTTCTGAATGTAAGATCAGAGTTCTTAAGCTTATCAAGAAGCTAAATGAGTCACTAAAGATAGCCGAGATTCATAATCTTGAGGTATCAATAAATATGCATTATTGGGGTCCCCAAAAGATGAAAGAGTCTGGCCAATCAAAACGATATAAATATCATTTTGGAGCTAATATAACATCAAAGGAGTAAAAACTACCACATAACCTCTTTAAAAAGGAAAATGTCAAGCAGACCGTCCTCACCCGATTGAAAGGAATTCACTAATCCTCAATATTTTCTAATGCCTTTTTACTCGTTGAACTGTACTTATAGATTTTCTGTAAGCTTGGCAGTTCTACGGATGGATTCATCTCTATTAAGTTCATCAACAATATCAGAGTGTTTCTACTAAGTCAACATTTGATAAACTGGAACCGTTAGACCGCTCCTTATATTTCCCTTCAGCTTTTGCTCTTTCAATACCTTCTCGTTGAGTCTCTCTACTATTTTATAATCAATTTCAGCAAGAGTACTTAAAACCGATACCAATACTGAATTAATTCTCGGTAGGATTTAGCTGACAATCTATTATATCACGGATTTTTATGTAACATTCACCAATAATATCCCTCTTGTTATTGATAACTTAACGTTGGAAAATAAAACACCGAAAAAAATAAAATCATGAGAAAACTCTTATCAATTGTTTCTACTTTGGCTATAATCTTAGTTATCCAGTCTTGTGCCACTATTATGCATGGTTCAAAACAAGATGTTGGGATCAGTAGTAATCCTTCGGAAGCAAAAATAACTGTTGATAGCCAAAAATATGGAACAACACCCGTTAACATTAAATTGAAAAGGAATAGCTCACATACAGTTCGCTTGGAACTTGCTGGATACGAGCCTTATGAAACAACGCTTACTAAAAGTGTTAGTGGATGGGTATGGGGTAATATAGTTTTTGGCGGATTAATAGGCCTGGGTGTTGATGCAGCTACTGGTGGCCTATATAAATTATCTCCTCAACAAATAAACGGAGAGTTTAAAGAATCTCAGGCAAATACCAAGCTTTCAAAGGATGGATTATTTATTACAGTGGTTTTGAAACCTAAAGCAAGTTGGAAAAAAATCGGTTCTTTAAAACCTGCTAAATAAAAAGTTATTGGGGGATGGGGATGGGTTTTCTAACATTCCTCATTTCTTAGCGCTCTATAACCAGCAGCACATTAAGGGGACGTGCCTCGTCAGGGCTTGCCTGGTTTCTGGTTTTTTGGCTATTCGTTCATTATTTAACTACCCAACGTTTATTCGTGTGTACCTTATGCGCAATGTAGTTAGCAGTTTGCTTATTCTAATAAAATTAATCTATTCACTATGACCATTGATTTTTCAAAACTTGGTTCTGACAACAATGCAGATAGTGCTATTAAGCCGAGAGAAATTTTTTCATTACTTCCTGAGAAGGATTCTAAATACCAATATCCCAGAGATGTACAAACCGAAGTTTGGAATAAATGGTTTGAAAGACGAGATGAAGAAGATCTGGTATTGAAAATGAATACCGGAAGTGGAAAAACTGTAGTTGGTCTTTTGATTTTAAAAAGTTGTTTAAATGAAGGTAAAGGCCCAGCCGTTTATGTTGCTCCGGATCAATACTTAGTCGAACAAGCTATCCAAGAAGCCAATAATTTAGGCTTAAATGTTACAAACGAACCACGGGACACATCCTATTTAAGCGGTAATTCAATTTTGGTAATAAACATTTACAAATTGATAAATGGTTTATCCGTATTTGGAGTAGGTGATGAGGGTATAAAAATTCCAATTGGTAGTATTATAATCGATGACACACATGCTTGTTTAACAAATAGTGAAAATCAATTCACCTTAAAACTCGAATCAACCTCTTCACCCTTTAACAAACTCCTGAAATTATTTAAAGATGACCTAAAAAGACAATCAGAATCAAAATATCTCGAGTTAGAAGCTGGAGATAATACGGCTACCTTAGAAGTACCTCACTGGGGTTGGATAGACAGGTCATCAGAGGTTTTAAAAATACTCCATAAACACAAAGATTTAGATCAAATAAAGTTCATATGGCCGCTTATTAAAGAGGACATAAAATTATCGAAGTGTATTTTCAATGGGAAAAGATTGGAAATATCGCCAAAATTTCTCCCTATAAATATTATAAATAGTTTTACAGCAGCAAATCGTAGAATATATATGTCTGCGACTATTGCGGATGATAGCGTATTAATTACCCATTTTGATGTGGAGGAAGACAATATCAAATCAATTTTGAGCCCTAATTCTGCTAGTGATATTGGCGATAGAATGATAATTACTCCACAAGCTATTATTCCAGAAATTTCTGACAAAGAAATTAGAGGTTTAGTGAGATCCTATGCAGACAAGTATAACGTAACTGTAATCGTACCATCTTTTTATAGGGCTGATTTTTGGAAGCCTGTCTCTAATCAAATTTTAGATCGTGATAATTTAATTGAAGGAGTTAACAAACTTAAAAATCAGCATGTTGGCTTAACAGTCTTGATTAACAGATATGATGGAATCGATCTCCCTAAAAAAGCTACACAATTATTAGTGATCGATGGGTTACCTGATTTAAGGACGTTGTCAGATAAGATAAAACAAGTGGCTTTAAGTAACAGTAGTGAAATAATTTCAGAGTTCATACAAATTATTGAACAAGGAATGGGTAGGGCTGTAAGATCTAATGATGATTACTGCGGTATTCTACTCATGGGAAGAACTTTAGTTAACTACCTATATTCCTTAAATGCTAAAAGTCATTTTACAGATATTACAAAGACCCAAATTGAACTTTCAGAAAACCTTGCCAAACAACTTGAAGGAGAAGAAATAGACGAAATTAAACAAGCATTAGATCACTGTCTAGAAAGGAATAAGCAGTGGGTAGAAGCTAGTAAAGGAGCAATTTCTAAGATTGGTTATAATACAAATGCCAATATTAATCAAAAATATAAACTTGAACGGAAAGCTTTTAATAAAGCCAAGCAAGAAAATTTTAGAAGTGCTGCAGAAACTGTTCAAGAAATAATTGAGGACCTTGATAATAACAAAGAAAAAGGATGGTACTTACAAGAGCTCTCAAATTACACATACTTCACGGATCCTGTTGAGGCACACAAAATTCAAAAGTCTGCCTATGAGAGTAATAATTATGTTTTAAAACCTATGGAAGGAATAACTTATGAAAAACTTTCAGCTTCTGAGGCCGAACAAGCTAACAGATGCAAAGAATATTGTAATAATAACTTCAAATCATGTAATGAAATTGTACTTGGTATAAGAAGTGTACTTGAAAATTTAGTTTTTAAGGAAGATTCAGCAGCAATATTTGAAGAATCTTTCAAAAATTTAGCCTTATTTTTAGGGTTCAATTCCCAAAGACCTGAGCAGAAATTCGGTAAGGGACCTGATGTTTTATGGGAGGTAGGAGATCAAAATTATTTTGTGATTGAGTGCAAAAATGAAGCTGTCACTGATTTCATAGCAAAAAGATACTGTGATCAATTAAGTGGCTCAATGAATTGGTTTAATGAGGAGTATGACTATTCAAGCTCTGCGATACCTTTGATGATTCACCCATCTGATTCAATCCATAATTTAGCTACGGCCCATGAAAAGATGCGAGTAATTAATAATGAAAAATTGGGAGATTTGAAAAACAGTGTTTTAGAGTTTTTCAGATTAATAAGTGAAAAAGGATTTCCAGTGTCAGAGACACATGCACAGAATTTTTTAAATCACTGTGGACTTAAACAGAAAAATTTCATCGAAAAGTTTGCAGTCAAACCTAAATGACAAACTGCTAACAGACATTAAGCGGACACATCTTACCAAAGCTTGCCAACTTTCTGGCTTTTTAACACTTTGTTCATTATTTAATATATCAACATTCATTCGCTTGCAGCTTATGCGCAAGGCCGTCACTGGTATTAATTATTTGCTATTTTTATGGGATACCAATTATGGACTTCAGATGTAACTGGATATCGTAGAGTCGGAACCAGAATCCAAGAAATAAGGCATTTATTTGTTAGTGGAATTAATGTCAAAGCAATCTATGAGCCTTTAAAATCTTGCTCTTTAAAATCTGATGCTAGGCAAATGAAGGAAGAATTAATAGCAAGAGATTTTGATGTAGCCGGCGTTGTAGATGAATCCACAAACAATATAGTTGGATATTTAAAAACTCAAGATCTAGGAGATGGAATTATTAGAGATTACACAAATCAGTTCCATTCAAATCATCTGATATCTGATTCTACACCCATTGCTCATTTATTCCAAGTATTAAGTAAGAATAATTATCTATTTGTACTTGCAGGGTCTTCAATTGAAGGTATTGTGACACTTGCTGATTTAAATAAGCCACCTGTCAGAATTTATCTATTCGGCATTATTCCAACGCTCGAAATGCATATGACATATTGGATCAACAAAACCTACGGTAATGAGGAATGGATTGGATCTCTTTCAAAAGAAAGAATTACAGAAGCCAAAGAACTTTACCAACAAAAGAAGGAAAAGAATCAAGAAATTGATCTAATTAATTGTATTCAATTTGGAGATAAAAAAACATTAACCATTAAGAATAATGACATCAGAGATAAGCTAAATCTTGGTGGTAGAAATAAGGTAAATGATAAGTTGAGATATGCTGAAAAGCTGAGAAACAACCTTGCTCATAGTCAAGCTGATTTAGCGAGTGAAAGAAGTTGGGAAGAAATATTTAATACAGTCGAGTGGATAGAAAAATTCTTGATAAATTCAGATCAAAAGATTGAGGAAATTGCCAATAAAAAAGCCAATAATCATGTAGGTAATCTCAAGTAAAATACCGCTAACCCCTTTAAAAAGGAAAATGTCAAGCAGACAGTCCTCACCTACATCTTACCGTTACTTCATTTCAATAAATCCTCGTTTTCAAACCTATTGCTGTCAACCGGTTTCGGTGATCAAGCTCGAATTACCTGGTCTCCCAAAAGCGGACGCCCTGGCGACTGGTGTATGCCGAACAATTTGAGAGCTGATCAGAAGCGGTTCGCCGGGAACAGCAAATCAAGAGCATGAAAAGCCGGGAATATATACTAAGTCTGATAGCCACTTATCAGCCTTTATATCGCATAGAATTAGAAGCTTTTTTATATAAAGCCTCTTATTAGTTACCTATGTTAATATTTTAGCTCTCCATTCAGTGTTCATCTAATTCCTTTTCATTGGTGTACTAATTCTATTCTATAAATGTGAGAGGAAAATGTTTACAAAGAGTGTTTCATTTACTTAGATCTGGATTCTCCCAATTTATGGTTCTGGAACCAATCCAATCAGAAATAGATTGACCAAAAATCGTATGTATGGCGAACTGATAGCAAATAAAATTGGGAATGAAGATCCTATTCGGTTTGATGTTATTGGAGACAGCTTCTTAGAGGCAAAAGCAAGGATTTGCGCTATAATTAATTCCTATTACCAATAAGTTGACAGTCATAAGTATATTCAAATTTTGAATATTTTTAACTATGGGATGTGAGAAATGTCATATTTATTATTAAACATAATTGGTTGAATTTCTTACAGCTAAAACAAACCAAAAAGTATATTTTTATATGAGTCCTGACTCATCAAGGAGAGGTGTTTTAGGATAGGACATTTTTGAGTGACTAAAATTGCGAGGGCAGAACTTTAACGTTCTGCCCTCGCTTTATTTATAAAGGACTTTGCAAAACCCCGTGTCACCCTGTCCACCAGCTCCGCTCGCGGGACTCCAAGGAATCGGAGCTGGTGGATCAGGGTCTTTTGATAAAAGCCGGTCAATAGCATCTAAAGGGGCAAAATAACAGATGCTGAAACAAGCCATACTACGTTAAGGCTTCGTACAACAGGTCCAGCAAGAGGTGGGGGGCAAAGCCCTCTTATAAGAATTATATTCCGCTTAATAAGAAGTAATTAAACACTTATGTTTTAATAAACGGGGAAGTAGGATAAAGGAATATGCAAGATTTAGATATTTTAATTGTTGGGGCTGGGGTAGCAGGATTAACTTGCGGCGGATTGCTGGAAAGAGAAGGCTTAAATCCGGTTATCATCGAAAAAGAGAAAAAGGAAACCTATAACAGTTCGGGTTATATGCTGGGCCTGTTACCGTTGGGCGGACGCGTACTTAATGCGCTGGATGCTCGGGATGCTTATTTTGAGGATAGCATACAGATGACAAACTATGAGATCCATGATCAGCACGGCAAATTAGTCAAAGACTACCCGCTCGATTTTATTAATAAGCAGTTTGGTTCATATCGCGGCATTACACGTACCAGCCTGATCGATATCCTGTTGGAGCAAAATAGACAGGCTGATATCCGGTATGGAACCATCGTGACGAGGCTCAACCAGCAGCCCGACGGTATAGAAGTTACATTTTCTGACGACAGTTCATCCCGGTTTGATATCGTGATTGTAGCTGATGGCATCCATTCCGAAACGCGCAGTAAAATTCTCACGAAGGATGAATTTGCTTATAAAGATACTGGCTGGGGCGGCTGGGTCACATGGCTCAATATGGATCCAATATCCGCATACAAAGAATATTGGGGAGCCGGTACATTCTTGGGATTGTATCCCGTGGAAGATAACATTGGAGTATTTCTGGGCGGGCTGGTTAAAGAAATAAAAGAGAAGGGACTCAATGCTTTTGTCAGCGATGTCAAAGACCAAATTTCTGATGAATTCTCTTTGCCTCACCAAGCGTTGGACAGTTATCGAGCTGAAGAGGATCCTTTCTTTTGGGAATTCCATGACTGCCGATCGAGCGTCTGGCACAAAGATAATGTGATACTACTGGGAGATGCGGCCACGGGCTTTTTGCCCACGGCGGGAGTGGGGGCCTCGATGGCGATGGATTCGGCCGCCGCACTCGTGGATGAGCTGACACGGGTGGATAAAAATCATATTAACTATGGCTTAAAATTGTTTGCCGAACGCCAAAAAGAGCGCGTGGAAAAAGCGCAAAAAGATTCCCGTGAATTGGGGAAGATGATGTTCGTAGATTCCGCCTTAATATCTGCCATTCGCAACAAGTTTCTGCCCTTTTACAGCCTACAGCGTATGCTTTCTGATCTTAGCGATGTGATGGAAGGGGCCTGATAAATTTCAACAAATGGGCATTAGTAGGACGAAATTTGTGGCTCAACGTAGTATCTGCGGTTAATACCAACAGATGAGATCCCTTGGGGATGCCAGAACTATGGGGAGAGAACGCACGGTGCACGGTTCCCCGGCACATGGAGTATAGGTTTTAACGTTAATTGCTACCCTGCAGTATTTTCATAATTCTGCTTACATGTTCACCAGCCTTAAGCTGAATCTTAGGAGGAGCCATTACCTTCTTTTCTAGCTTTGCCCGTTAGAGGTGTTACTTCCCTGCGATTTTACGGGATATCCGTCGATTAAAGTCGAGGTGCCAGAAACAGCCACCTGTTCCCCGATCTTAAGTCCGCTATCGATCATCACCCAATTACCTTGTGTAACTCCTTTTGTTACTTGTCTTTTTTGAGCTTTTCCATCTTTAATGACCCAAACTATGGCCTGTCCTTCGTCTTCATTGAGCGCTTCTTCCGGCACGGCTGGTTGATCTTTGAAGGTCGGAAGTTCAAGCGAACTGGTGCAGAAAAGTCCGCTTGGTAACGTATAGTCAGGGTTCTTTACTTTTACTTTGATGGTAAATGTGCCGGTACTGGGATCAATGCTGGGATTGACGTGACTAACGACCCCATTGTAGGTCTGGAAATTCGCAGTAAAGGTAAGCTTGGCTTTGAGGCCTTTGGGAATAGATCCGGCATATCGCTCGGGGATATCCATTTCGGCTTCCAAGACAGAAAGGTCGGTTATCTCGAAGGCCGGTTCTCCGGTATTGGCATATTCCCCCTCCATAACATATCGGCTGGTTATAACGCCTTCGTAAGGAGCCCGGATGGTTGTATCGTCAAGTTTCTGTTGGGCATCATCGCGAGCCGCTT
>Ga0209928_1000122_pt1 | contig 16916 bp, 18 predicted proteins | sample SalPonF2_B_D2_MG_FD_185727 | JGI IMG/M metagenome (GOLD analysis project Ga0209928, IMG submission 185727) | Salt pond soil microbial communities from South San Francisco under conditions of wetland restoration - Salt Pond MetaG SF2_B_D2_MG... ...
CGGGAGACGCTGTGACAGTAATCAAAAAGAATATAAGTAACTCGCTATATCTTGATTCCAGATGAGTTCGGGGGCGACGCACCTCTTCGGATGGGGTCCCCTCGCCGTCAGCGTAACTGCGAGGGACTGGCATGTATGACCTGGGCGCTCCGTTCGCGGAGACCCGGATAGCCCCCGGAACGAACCTCCTCGTCGCCGGGCCGCCGATGACCGGCAAGCGGGCCCTCGCGTTGGACGTACTCGTCCACGGCACCCGCCAGGGCGAGGGGACGATCGTCGTCACGACCAAGGACAGCGGCGAGCGACTGCGCGCGGAGTACGCAGAGCGCGTCCCCGACGTGGAGGAGCCGCTTCTCGGCATCGTCGACTGCGTCACCCGCCAGCAGGGGATGAGCAACGTCCAGAACGGGGCGCTGACCCGCTACGCCTCCTCGCCGGTGGACCTGACCGGCATCGGGATCGAGCTCTCGGAGCTGCTGCGGGCGTTCTACCAGGACGAGGGCCGCAAGCGCAACCGGACGCTGCTCCACTCGCTCTCGACGCTGTTGATGTACTCGAACCTGCAGACGGTGTTCCGCTTCCTCCACGTGTTCACGGGGCGCATCCAGAGCGCCGACGCGCTGGGCCTCTACGTCATCGACTCGACCGCCCACGACGAGAAGACGGTGAGCACCGTAAAGCAGCTCTTCGACGGGGTCCTGGAGGTGCGGGAGACCGACGGCCAGCGGGCCTGCCGGCTGGTCGGCCTGGCCGACGTCGACGCCGGCTGGCGCTCGATCTGAGCTGCGCACGCCCCGGCGATTGCACCGACGGACACGCTTTTGGACCGGCCGTTCCTACGGCCCCCATGCCAGTCGAGACGGACGAGGAGCTCCGCGAGATACTCGGCCTGCGGCGGATCGCCGTGGTCGGCTGCTCGTCGACGCCCGGGAAGGACGCCCACGAGATTCCCCGGTTCATGCAGGCCCAGGGCTACGACGTCGTCCCCGTCAACCCGAACGCCGAGGCGGTGCTCGGGCGGCGAGCCTACGACTCGCTCTCCGACGTCGACGTCGCGGTCGACGTCGTGAACGTGTTCCGGCCGAGCGACGAGGTCGCGGGCATCGTCGACGAGGCCCTCGCCCGCGACGACGTGAAGGTGGTCTGGACCCAGCTCGGCATCCGCGACGACGAGGCGGCCGCTCGGGCCGAGGACGCGGGCCTGCGCGTGGTCCAGGACCGGTGTCTCAAGGTCGAGTACCAGCGGCTGGTGGGCTGACGGCGGCAGCAAACCGTCTCGTTCGCGCAACTCGCACACGGTGGGCGTCCGGAGAGACGCCTCGTTTGCGTCTGAGCTCCCGGTCCGTCGTCACCCCTCCCACTCCTCGAAGGAGCCGTAGATGCCCTTCGAGAGGTAGCGCTCGCTGGAGTCCGGGAACATCGTCACCACGGAATCGTGGGGGGTGTCGACCTCGCCGTCGCGGATGCGCTCGGCGACCCGGCGGGCCGCGACGCTCGCCGCCCCCGCGCTGGAGGCGACCAGGTGCCCCTCCTCGCGGGCGAGGCGCGTGAGTTCGTCGTGTGCGTCCCGGTCTTCGACGCGGAGTATCTCGTCCACGAGGTCGGGCTCGAAGAGCTCGTTCGTCGCCGGGTCGTGGGTGCCGATGCCCTCCGTCTTGTAGTCGCCCTCCTCGACGGTCGCGCCCTTCGTCCGTGCGTAGAGGGAGCCGACGGGCTCGACGGCGGCGACGTAGGTGTCGGGGTCGCGTTCGAGCGCGTACCTCGCCAGCCCCATGAGCGTGCCGGCGGTGCCACAGCCGGCGACGACCGCGCCGACCGCCCCGTCGAGCGCGTCGTAGATCTCCGGGGCCGTCGTCTCGTAGTGCGCCTCGACGTTCAGCGGGTTGGCGAACTGCTGGGGGACGACGGCATCATCGAGTTCGTCGGCGAGGGCGTGGGCCCGCTCGATGGCCCCGCCCATGCCGTCCTCGGTCGGCGTGTTGACGACGTCCGCGCCGAGCGCGCGCATGAGCTGTTGCTTCTCGACGCTGAAGCGCTCGGGGACCACGAACACCGCGCGCAAATCGAGCTGTCCCGCGGCGATGGCGAAGCCGATGCCGGTGTTGCCGGCGGTCGGCTCGACGACCGTGCCGCCGGGGGCCAACTCGCCCCGGTCGAGCATGGCCTCGAGCATGTACTTCCCGATGCGGTCTTTCACGCTCGCGCCGGGGTTGAACGTCTCTAGCTTGGCGTAGACGGGGACCGACTCGGGCGAGTCGTGGACGCGGACCAGCGGCGTCTCCCCCACGGTGTCCAGGACCGACGCGACGGGCCTGCGGTGGGTCGTCATCCAGCCGATAGTTCCGTCGCTGCGTCTTTAGGCGTTGTCATCCGCCCCGCCAGTCTCCCCCCCGTCGGGCGCTTCCGCCGGCGTCGACTCGCCCGATTCGCCGGCCGAGTCCGACGCGCCGTCGGACCCGTCGTCCGCCGTCTCGACCGCCGACACCACCTCGTCGACGTCGATGCCGTTCGCGGCGGCGACCGCCTCGACGAGCGCGCGCTGTTCGGCGACCTCCCGTTCGAGGTCGGCCACGCGGTCGTGGGTGTCGTCCACCGCGTCGCGGAGCGCGGCCAGTCGGTCCCGCAGGTCGTTCATCTTGCCGTAGAGGTCCTCGGCGATGTCCACCATCTGCTGGACCTTCTTCGCCGTGCTTCCCAGTCCCATGGCCGACCGTCGGGTCGCGGACGGTTTGATTCTTCCGCTCGAAACGCCGACCGGGTCGCGCGCGGGTCGCCGTCGCGCCCTCGCGGCGGGCGACCCCGGGCTACCGACCAGTCCGTCACTCGTTCCTCTGACAGCCAGGAGCCGGACGGGCGAACGTTCGGGTGGTCTAATACGTATTCATTCGGGCTACTATCGTAGGTGTTTCATGGCGAAGTATGGGATGAGAGAAGAGACGTTCCGCCAGACCTGGCCAATCACACCGACGCCAGCCACCGGAACGGGCCGGTCGGACGGCGGTCGCGGACTCCGGTCGAGTGCGGGGTCGTGTCCGATACGGGGGACTTATCCTGGCGCCCTTCGATGCCATCGACATGAACCAGGACGACCTCGTCCCGACGCTCGGGGCGCTCGCCTGCCTCCTCGTCCTCGCGCTCGTCGCGGTGCCGTACCTCGTCGCCGCCCCCGGCGCGGTCCAGGTCTACTACGCCGTCGGCCCCGTCTCCCCGCTGTTCGTCGGCCTGCTCGCGGTCGTCGCGGGCGTGGCCCTGCTGGCAGGCGCCCAGAGGCGCTCGGACCCGGCGACGACGGCCGGGGTCGGCCTCGCCCTCGGCGTCTTCATGACCGCCGTCGCGCTGCTCTGGGCGGTGTCGGTCCCGGCCGACGTCCTCGGCGGCCTCTCCACGACGGCCGCGATGGCCTACCACCGCTGGCTCCTCGTGCTGGCGTCGCTCACCGAACTCGTCCTCGCCGCCTGGTACGTCCGCCTCGTGCTGTAGCAGCCCTGTCGGCGGTGCCTCGACAGCCACGGTGGGTTTCCGCCAGCCCCTCTCCTGAGACGCGAAAATCACCCGATAGCGGTGGCTTACAAACTGTTACATTGACTTACAACCGGTTACAGACCCCGTTCGCCGGCTGCGGTCGGGGACGCAGGTGCCGACCTGGGGACCGTCCGCTCGCTCGCGCCGTCGGGGCCGGGGGTTCGCCGCGGGGACGAGCGCTCTCCCCGTGTTGAGGACGCTCCCCGTATCGGGGAGCGCTCGTCGTATCGAAAGAGGGTTGACAGCCGCTTCCCAAGCGGCACGCATGGCCATCGCCGACGTTCGCTCGCGGACGAAGTCCCACCCCCGCGCGGTGACGGCGCTGCTGTCGATCATCGGCTACGCGCTCGTCGCGCTCGTCTTCTCCGGACTGCTGCCGTTCCACCACGACCTCTCGCGGCACACCGTCGTCGTGCTCTCGGACGCCATCGCCGTCGTCAACTCGGTCACGCTGGTCTGCCTGCTCGCAGGCTGGCGGTTCATCAAGCGCCGGGAGATCCGCCGGCACCGGGCGACGATGCTGACGGCGTTCACCCTCATCATGGTCTTCCTGGTCCTCTATCTCACCAAGGTCGGCTTCGGCTTCGAGAAGCACCTCGTCGCGCCCGAACCGGTCTACGCGGCGTACCTTGCGATGCTCGGCGTCCACCTCCTGCTGTCGGTCCTGGCGGTGCCGGTCGTCCTCTACGCGGTCGTCCTCGGCCTGACCCACACGCCCGCCGAACTCGCGCGGACGAACCACGCCCGCGTGGGTCGCATCGCCGTCGCCGCCTGGTCGATCAGCCTGGCACTCGGCCTCATCGTCTACCTCCTGCTCAACCACGTCTACCACTGGGTGCCGCTCAACCGGTCGGTCCTGTTTTTCGGCGTGGCGGGCACCCGGTCGCTCCTGCGGCGATAGCACCGGTCGCCGGGGCAGCCGACCCGCAGACCGTCGCAATCGGCCGAACGCCGCTTCGTCGGCCCCGTGTCACGCGGTAGTGTTCAGATTAGACGGTTTTCGCGTAGCAAGCGCTCGGGCTGCCTTCGAGAGCCCCCTCGCGCTCGCGTCGCCGGGCGGCACAGCCGCTCGGCTGCCAGCGATTCCGGAGGAATCGCCCTGGCTGCGAACCGCGCTGTGCGCCTCGCTCGTCCGGCTCGCTGCGGTGCTTGCGGGTTCTCGCTCCGCGACCGCTCGGGCTGGCGAGACTTCGCGTCTCGCTGCACCCCGCTCACCGCGTCGCGGCTCGCGGGGACCCCGTTCGGATTCCCACTCGTGTGGCTAGAGAGCTGGCACCGCTTCTCTGTACACTGCCGTGTCACGCCGCCGCACAGCTTAACCGTCGCCGGCACTAACCTCGGGTAAGTGCCCCAGTGGACGGGTCGTGGCCGGACTGTTTTCCGGTCTCGTCCCGACGGGCGCACCCCGAAATGACCGAACCCCAGACCTACTCGACGCTGTACAGCGACACCATCCCCTCTGTGGTCTCCGTCTACGTGACCTTCGGCCGGGTCGAGCAGGCCCCACATGGAGCCGGGTCCGGGTTCGTCTACGACCGCGCGGGCCACGTCGTGACGAACCACCACGTCGTCGGGCCGGCCGACCGGGTCGAGCTCCGCTTCAGCGAGGGCGACTGGCGGACCGGTCGCGTGGTCGGTACCGACGCCTACACCGACCTCGCCGTGGTCCGGGTCGACGACCTGCCCGACTACGCCGACCCGCTCCCCGTCGCCGCGGAGAACCCGACGCCCGGCCAGCCGGTCGCGGCGCTCGGCAACCCGATGGGCCTCGACGGGACCATCACCGTGGGCGTCGTGAGCGGGACGAACCGCTCGATGCCGACGGGCAACGGCTTCGCCATCCCCGACACCGTCCAGACGGACGCGGCCATCAACCCGGGCAACAGCGGCGGGCCGCTCGTCACGCTCGACGGCGAGGTCGTCGGCGTCAACCGCGCCCGGGGCGGCGACAACATCGGCTTCGCCGTCTCGCCGGCCATCGTCTCCCGGGTCGTCCCGGCGCTCGTCGCCGAGGGCCGCTATCGCCACCCCTACCTGAAGATCCGCACCCTCGACGTCTCGCCGAGCGTCGCGCGGGCCAACGACCTCGACGAGCCGACGGGCGTGCTCGTCGTGGACGTGCGCCTCGGCCCGGCGAGCGCGGCGCTCCTGGGCTGCGACGCTACCGCGACCGTCGACGGCCGGGAGGTGCCGGTCGGCGGCGACGTCATCGTCGCGGTGAACGACCGCGAGATCCGCTCCCACGAGGAGCTGATGCGCTACCTCCTCACGGAGACCCGCCCCGGCGACGAGGTCACCGTGGACCTGATCCGAGACGGGCGGCGGCTCACGGAGCGGCTCACCCTGGGCGAGCGGCCGACCGACAGCGGCGGCTCGGGTCGCGTCGTTCCCGTCAGGTAGCGTCGGTGCCGTCGGCGGTTCGTGCGGCGGATAGTGAACGCCCGGTCAGTCGGTCCGCGGGATGGCGAGCGCGCCGACCACGAAGAAGGCGACCGCCAGCACGAGGAGTACGCCGAGGTCGAGGTACGCGCCCTGCCCGCTGAACGTCGCCGCGCGGACGCCGCGGGCGAAGTAGGTGAGCGGCGAGAGGTCCATCACCGGCGCGAACCACGACGGGAGGAGGTCCGGCTGGACGAACGTCGCCGAGAGGAACAGGAGTGGCAGGGCGATGGCGTTGCTCGCGGCGATGACGCCGTCCGCCGAGTCGGTGATGCGCCCGAGGATGGCACCCAGCCCGCAGAACAGCACGACCGCCAGGGCGATGAACGGCACCAGCAGCCAGGAGAGCGAAAGCGTTGCGCCCGTCAGCAGCAGGATGAACGCGAGGATGATGACGCTCGCGATGCCGATGATGACGACGTTGACCAGCGTGTGCGCGCCGAGCCACTCCGCGCGGCTCAGGGGCGTCGTCGCCAGCTTCTCGAAGCGGTTGTCCTCGCGGTGGCGAGCGACGGTGCTCCCCACGCGCGAGAGCGGCGTGAACAGGACCACGACCGCCAGGTAGCCCGGCACGTAGTAGCCCGCCGGCTCCGTGAACAGCCCGCCCTGGCCCGACTGGGTCTGGACCAGCGCGCCGAAGATGGCGATGAGCAACACCGGGAAGAAGAACGTGAAGAACATCGCCGTCCGGCGGCGCACGAACGAGTACCACGCCGCGTAGGACTCCGCCCGGATGCGCCCGATCGCGCTCATGGCTCACCCCCGGTGGCCGCGGTCAGCGTCGGTTCGGTGGCGTCCTCCTCGAAGCGCTCGCCGGTGAGCGTGAGGTAGACGTCCTCCAGGTCGGGTTCGCTCCAGGAGAGCGCCTCGAAGGAGACGCCGCGGGCGTCCAGGTCCCGGACCACGTCCCCGATGTCCGTCGGGGCGACGCCCTCGAAGGCCAGCCCGCCGTCGTCGGCGCGCACCTCGAAGCGCGAGTCGGCGAACGCGTCGGGGCCGGCGTCCGTCTCGACGACGAGTCGGCTCGCCCCACCGTAGGTCGCGATGAGCTCGTCGGGTGGTCCCATCTCCACTATCTCCCCGGCCGCCAGCAGGCCGACGCGGTCGGCGAGCCGCTCTGCCTCGGCCATGTAGTGGGTCGTCAGGAAGATGGTCGTCCCCGCCTCGGCCAGCCGCTCCAGCAGGGCCCACAGCGAGCGTCTGCCGGCCGGGTCGATGCCCGTCGTCGGTTCGTCGAGGAACAGCAGATCCGGGTCGTTGACGAGCGTCGCCGCGACGCAGACCCGCCGCTGCTGTCCGCCCGAGAGGTCCGCGTACCAGGTGTCGTCGTCCGCGTCGATGCCGACGTCCGCGAGCACCGCCTCGGGGTCCAGCGATTCGTCGAAGAGCCCGCCGTAGTACGCGACGAGCTCGCGGGCGGTCAGCCGGTCGGGCGGGTTGAACGCCTGCGGGAGCAGCCCGAGTCGGTCCGTGTCGGCGCTCCCGGGCGGGTCGCCGAACAGCCGCACGCCCCCGCCGTCGGGCACCGTCGTGCCCGTGAGACAGCGGGTGAACGTCGTCTTGCCCGCGCCGTTCGGTCCGATGAGCGCCACCACCTCGCCTTCGCCGACCGACAGCGACACGCCGCCCAGCGCGACGGTGTCGCCGTAGGACTTCTGCACGTCGTCGGCGACGAGTACCGGCTCCATACGTGGGACCTGTCGCCCTCCGGAAGTAAGGATTCCGTCTTGGGGACGGCCCGCAAGGGTTGCCGCACGCGGGTCGAACCGTCTCGGCCGGGGGGGCGCGCCGGCGGTTACAGGACCAGCGCGTCCACCACGATGGCCACGAGCAGGAAGCCGAGGAACGCGTTCGAGGCGTGGAACGCCCGGAACGCGGCCCGCTCCGTGCGCTCGCGGTGGAGCCTGACGACCATCCAGAGGAAGACCGCGCCGAAGACGACGCTCGTCGCGGCGTAGAGGCCGCCGAGGTCGCTCAGCCAGGCGAGGGTCGCGGCACCGGCGAGCGTCGCGCCCAGGTAGAGCACGATGTGCTTTCGCGTGACGGCCTCGCCGCGGACCACGGGCAGCATGGGGAACTCGCCCGCGGCGTAGTCCTCCTTGTACGCCAGCGCGAGGTTGTAGAAGTGCGCCGGCGTCCAGAGGAAGATGACGCCCGCGAGCGCGAGCGCCGGGAGCCCCACGCTGCGGGTGACCGCCGCCCAGCCGATGAGCGCCGGGAGCGCCCCCGCCAGGCCGCCGACGACGGTGTTCTGGACCGTGTTCGGCTTGAGGACGACGGTGTAGACGACGCTGTAGTAGAGGATGGCGACCAGGCCGAGCCCCGCCGCGAGCGCGTTCACCGTCAGGAAGACCGCCACGGACGCGAGCGCGAGGACGACGCCGAACGCGAGGGCGTTCCGCGCGGGAATCTGCCGCTGTGCCACCGGCCGGTCGGCGGTCCGGGCCATCCGCTGGTCCACGTCGCGCTCGATGACGTGGTTGAACGTCCCGCTCGCGCCGATGGCGAGGACGCCCCCGGCGAGCGTCGCGACCACCGTGCGGACGTCGAGGGCGGGGCCGGCGGCCAGCGCCATCCCGGCCGCGGCGACCAGGCAGAGCAGCCACATCAGCCGTGGTTTCGTCAGCCGGAAGTACGCATCGAGCGTCGTCAGGATTCCACGCGGGACCGGGGGACGCGTCGGGTCTGGGGCCGAACTCGTCGACTCGGCCGCCTGTACGGCTGGCTCCACGTCCACCGGCTCCGCATCGGACGCGCCGGTCTCCCGTTCGAGCGACCAGGCGAGCGCGAGCACGAGGCCGGCGAAGATGACGATGCCCAAAAGCAGGTGGACGGTCGAGACGAGCGTCGGCGCGTCGGCCGTGGCCGCGACGGCCCCGATGGCAACCTGGACGGGGTAGAGCACGAGCGCGACCCCCAGGGCGGCCCGCACCCGACCGGACTCCCGGCGGTACCAGGCCAGCGCAGTGACGGCCAGCACGAGTACGCCGACCAGCGCGGCCATCACCCGGTGTGCCCAGACGATGGTGAGGGCCATCGACCCGAGCGCGAACCACTGACCGTTGCACGCCGGCCAGGTAGGGCAGGCTCTCGACGCGCCGGTGATTGCCGTCGAGGCCCCCGCGACGATGACGGCGTAGACGCCCATCGTCGTCGCGGCGAGCAGGGTCGCAAATCGGAGACGTGGGCTCGATGGCACGGGGTACTCTCTCTACGGTGGCTTTCGGATGGTCCTACTTAGCCTGCCCGACTTCGACCCGGAGGTGGCGGTGGTTTCAGCAGTTATTTATGGGTCACGTCCGAACGCTCGCCTAGCATGAAAGGCAAGCGGCTCGCAGTCGTGTCGCTTCTGTCCGTGGCGTTTCTGGCGCTCATCGCCAACCCGGTCGCCGCGCAGAGCATCGACTCCGTCACGGAGGGACTGATTCGGGGGCTGAACGGTCGGCTGCTGGCCATCGCGATTCCCATCACGGTGATCGTCGAGGGTATCCTCTTCTACACCGTCTGGCGCTTCCGCAACGCGGAGGAGGCAAAGCCCACCAGGGAGAACCGCCGGCTCGAGATCACCTGGACGGTCGCGACGGCCATCGTCCTGCTGTTCGTCGGCATCGCCTCCTACGGCGTCATGGCGAACCCGAACGTCACCGCGACCCAGCAGTCCATCCAGAGCCTGAACCAGAGCAGCTCGGCCGACCCGGTCGTCGTCAACGTCACCGGCCACCAGTGGTTCTGGGTGTTCGACTACCCCGGCGAGAACGTCACGGTCTCGGCCGCCAACGGCAAGCACATGGTCGTCCCGGCCAACCGGACGCTCGTCATCGAGACGTCGTCGGCCGACGTGATACACTCGTTCCACGTGCCCACGCTCGGGCTGAAGATGGACGCCATCCCCGGCCGGACCAACTACATCCAGACGAAGATCATCCACCAGGGCACCTACCAGCTCTACTGCGCGGAGTACTGCGGCGCCGGCCACTCGAAGATGCTCGGCACGGTCGACGTGCGCACCTCCGAGGAGTACCAGTCCTGGCTCGACCAGCAGCGCGGCGGCAACGCGACGGCGGGCGGGAACGCGACCGCCAACGCCTCCGCCTGAGCGGTCTCCCCCTTTCGGATCCATCACTGCCTTCTCTCGGATAGTTCGTGCGATTCGCCCATCAAAAATTGAACATTTGACATTCCAACTATTCTCCCTGACCAGATGAAAACTGCTAAAACTTGAGAATATTTCAATTACTGTTCCTCATAAACTGTTGGAGATATTGAATAATCTGGGATATCAAGGTGAGTGAAATTAAGTTTGTAATACTCTCCTTTGAACTTCACATAGTGGTCACTGAAGTCAAAAATCCAATCGGCTTCTGACGTAAGTCCACCGTTCTTCAGTGCTTCAAGAAACTTGGTCTGCCCCTTGGATACCACTCCTCTGAAGGCAAGAATGCCGCTCTCCGGTTTTGCATCCAGGCTCAGTTGTGGGACAATTCGATTTTTATGCAATTCTCGATAGTGGTAATTTATGGTGTATATCTGATTCTTATACCGCACATAGAGGTTATTTCTCAGTTCTGACGGAATAGCATAGCGGGAGGAATATTTACCTTTTTCTAACCCAATATCAAACACTTCTTTCCCTTTGGTTGTGAGTGCTCGATATTTTATTGTATTGTCTTTAGAGGGTTTCAGCCGATTATGTTTGGCTGTTACACTGCTGGATGTGATTAAACCCCCATTGCAGCTATCCCGAACATTCTGGAGAAGTCGTCGTCGGTTAATTTTGCTTTTCATGATTTCATGCTGACTGGTCAGTCAGGTAGCTCCCACCACAGGCGTATTCCAGATCCCAGTACTTGTTCCCAACGTTGGGTGGATTGTAGTGCCCACATTGATTCGTGGTATCGAACATTGTCTGACAGGGACTTCGATGGTAGTACCCGTCGAGGTCTTGTACGTATGTCCCGATTGCTTTGCTGCCAGTTGGTGCGTCGAGCGCATGGCTGAGCTCGTGAAGTTCATTATAGACATCATGGTAATGCTCGCTTGCACCTCTCAGGTCGATTGATGCAGAACCGGAGAGATCTTGCCCCCCAACAAGAGTCATACATCCGTCGGTCGTTGTGGATGGATTTAGTCCACTACTGAATGTGGCTCCACCCTTATCCTCCATAACGAGCACGCTAGAATCTTCCGCATAAGCGTTGTTATTGTCTAAATAACTATCCCAAAATTGCGAATTTTGGCTATCATAGAGATCGGTCGGATTTGGTGCACTTGGGTTTGTTGATGTAACCGTCTTAACGTCATGCGTAATGTTTTCAGCGTTCAATGCTTGTCGAATTTGATCCCGGAGATTTGCTAGGCAGGACTCCCAATCGCTATGGGAGGAGGCCCACGTTTGCTCTCCCCAGAGGCGAACTACTACTGTCATGGCTTTGCCGATTTAACGGCAACAAATTTTAATCTCTCACCCAATTAAAATTTTTCCAATAACTAATTTTATTTTCTACAATCAACTCGCACTCTATATAGAACTCAGACATGTCTCCACAGATATTTTATACATCTATGGGAAATAAACTAATGGTTAAATATTAAATATATTACAATCCCCGAGTTTTTGATTCTTACATCATTCGTCCACGGCTATCTATCCGGAATACATCTGGCTAAGATTACAACCATCTATAATTAATATATTATTTGCGCCATAAACCATATAGTTGTTTGGCACTTTGGCGTGAATTATGCGATACAATCGCCTGCTGGTTCTCCTCACTGTCAGTGCTGTTGTTCTCGCGGGATGCACTAGCACGCCGGGTACGCCTTCGACCAACGGTGGAACCAGCACAACGACGGTAGCGACTTATAGATCGTCACAAACCACGACGACCGAGAGACCGAAGCAGGGAGATAACCTCCTCTCCGTTAGCAAGGTCAACGAATCAACTGCGATGGAAGTCAACGAAAATCAACGCGCGAACTACTCCGCACTAAACCAGAGCCAACAGGAAGTCTTCCGTCGAGCCCTGAATTGCTCGTGTAACGTCAAACAAGAGGTCTTCAAATTCAACGACAAGGATCGGGTGCTATACGTGCAATACGACGAGCAATGGTACTACCTCCGCGTGACAATAGTCTGAATTAGATGCTGCTCATTCGGCATACTGCTTTGTTTTTCTAGAACCCTCATCAATCTTATATCCATCTCGGACTCTCTGGACGGTGCTCTTTTCATAATAACGACCAATTTGTGGACGAACGGGGACCCGAAAACAAGTCCGCTCGTCAGAACTGGACGTGGACGCTCGCGCCGACGTAGATGACGACGACGAGGAAGATCCAGACGGCGTCCACGAAGTGCCAGTACATCGAGACGGTGCTGACGGAGGTGTGGCGCTCCGCGGAGTACTGCCCGGAGAGCGTGCGCACCAGGAGGATGGAAAGCAGGATGGCGCCCATCGTCACGTGCAGGCCGTGGAGGCCGGTCAGGCCGAAGAAGGCGCTCCCGAAGATGCCCGAGGTGAGGCTGAAGCCCTCGTTGACGATGAAGTGGTAGTACTCGTAGACCTGGCCGGAGAGGAACAGCACGCCGAGCAGGAGCGTGAGCCCGAGCCAGCGGGTGAACGAGGCGTGGTTCCCCTTGCGGAGCTGGACGTGCCCCCAGTGGAGCGTCACACTGCTGGCCACCAGCAGGGCCGTGTTGACGAGGATGAGCGAGCTCAGCAGGTCGGGGAGCTCCGGGCCGACCGGCGGCCACGCGCCGGTCCGGATGAAGAAGTAGTAGATGAAGCCCGCGCCGAACGTCGCGAACTCGGTCCCGAGGAACAGTATCATGCCCCACCGGAGCTTGTTGGTGCCGGCCGTCTCGCGACTCCAGAAGTGCGAGACGAACGCGTGGTAGACCCAGCCGTACAGTCCCGCGAGGAACACGAACGCGGCGGCGACGAACACGGCCGGCCCGATGACGGGCGAGACGATGGGGTTGTCGCCGTGGCCGATGACGAACAGCGCTGCGCCGAGGTAGAGCCCCGTCGCGCCGACGGCCGTGATGAACGGCCACCAGCTCGCCTCGCCGAATCCCCGCGGCCAGTCCTCGACCGCCGGCAGGTGGTGGCCGTGGTCTTCTCCGGATTCTTCTTCCGCTACACTCATACGTGAGTCGGTTGCGCTTCGACTACCAAAAATCCTCCCAACTGCGTCCGCCGGCTTCCGCAAGCTACTCGTTCCGTCGTTTCCTAGCCCGGACGATGGACTCGCGCCGTCTCCGTGCGCTCCGGCGACTCGCGCTCCTCGCCGGAGCGCTCGTCCTCTCGACCGGCGTCGCCCTCGCCCACGGCGGGAGCCTGCGCGGGGCCGCTCCCGAGCGACTCGCCGTTCCGACGTGGCTGTTCCTGCTCACGGGCGGCGGCGCCGTCGGCGCGTCGTTCCTGCTCGCGAGCGTCGTCACCGAGCGGGGGTTCGTCGGCGCCGTCCACGAGTGGCACGCGACCCTGCCCGCGCCCCGGCGTGCGCTGGCGTGGGGTGGAGGACTGCTCGGCCTCACGACGCTCGCGCTCGTCGTCGTCGCCGGCCTCGCGGGGCCGACGGAGCCGCTCCGGAACGCCGCCATCCTCGTGGTCTGGGTGGGCTGGTGGGCCGGTTTCACGATGTCGGCGTACCTCGTCGGCGACGCCTGGCCCGCGCTCGACCCGTGGCGGCGACTCGCCGCGGTGCTTCCCACTGGTTCGGGTGAACTCCCCGCGCGCGTGGGTTCGTGGCCGAGCGTCGCCGCGCTCCTCCTCCTGGTCTGGATCGAGGTCGTGAGCCCGGTCGGCCGCGACCCCCAGCTGCTGGCGCTCGGCGTCGTCGGCTACACGCTCGTGACGCTGGTCGGGGTCGCGGTCGTCGGCGACGATTGGTTCGACCGGGTGGACCCGCTCGCGCGGGTGTTCCGCACCTACGGCCGGGTCGCGCCGGTCCAGCGCACCGACGACGGGCTCCGACTCTGCGTCCCGGGGGCGGCGCTGACCTCGCCGGTCCTCGACGGCTGGGACGAGGTCGCGTTCGTCGTCGCCCTGCTCTGGGGGACGACCTTCGACGGGTTCGTCACCACGCCGACCTGGGCCGACGCGGCGGCCCCCCTCGTCACCGCCGGCGTCCCGCCGCACCTGCTCTACGCGCTCGTCCTGCTCGCCGGGTTCGGCCTGTTCCTCGGCGTCTTCCGCCTGGCGGTCCGCGTCTCCCGGCGCACCGCGCCGACGTACCTGGCCGAGCGCGAACTGGCCGAGCGGTTCGCGCTCTCGCTGGTCCCCATCGCGGCCGGCTACCACCTCGCCCACTACCTCGGGTACTTCCTCGCGCTCTCGCCCGCGCTCGCGTCGACGCTCGCCGCGCCCCTCGCGCCGCCGACCCCGACGGTACTCGCGGTTCCCGGGTGGGTCGGTGCGCTCCCCATCGCGTTCGTCCTGGGGGGCCACCTCCTCGCCATCTGGGTGGCCCACTCTATCGCCTACGCCGCGCTGCCCGGCCGGCTGCAGGCCGTGCGGAGCCAGTACTCGCTGACCCTCGTCATGGTGTTCTACACGATGACGAGCCTCTGGGTCGTCACCCGACCGGACCTGACCCCACCGTACCTATGAGAACGACAGTCCCACCCGACGAGACCGCAGCCGTCTGCCCCGAGTGTGGGCGCCCGCTCCCGGACGACCGACTCCGGACGCTGCACCGGGGCATCGAGCACTTCGAGACGCTCGCCGAACCCGAGCGCGAGGCGTTCCTCGCGGCCTACCGGGACGAGACCGACGAGATACGGCTGTTCCGGCTGAAGGCCCTCGGCACGCTCATCCTGCTGTACTTCGGCTTCCTCTTTGCCTACTCCATCTTCGGCTGACCGGCCGGCTCGCGTTGGCTGTCCCGGCGGTTCGCCCCGGCTGTCCGGACCGTTCGTTTCGGCCGTCTGTCGTGCCTGTCGGAGCTCTCCAGTCGTACCCGTTGGTGTCCCCTGTCGTCCGCCGACCATCCACGTCGGGTGTCCTCCGTCGGTCGCCGACCGTACTCGTCGGGCGTCTCCCGCCTGCTGTCAACCGTACTCGTCGGGCTTCTCCCGCCGGCCGCTCGGGGCTCGCGTCTGCCACGTACATAGACTTACATTGACTTACAAATGATGACAACCGCCAGCGGGGCCGGGCTCGGCACCCAAGTCCACGCCCACCCGTTCGGGGGGTGGAATCCACCCGACCGGCCGATCCGCGTCGTCCCGTCCGAGAACGCTTTTGCTCGTGGCGGCCGTCTCGGCGTGGTATGCGCGGGGCCGTGGCGCTGGCGCTGGTGCTTCTCGTCTCGCTCGCCGGGTGTAGTAGCCCGTTCACCGATGACACACCCACCCCGTCCCCGTCCGTGGACGAAACGGCGACCCCGGACGCGGCGGCTTCGCCCGCGTCGACGCCGGTCGGGACCGGGACCACGGGCGATGCCGCGTCGACTGCCAGCGAATCGACCGCTGGCGAAGCGGCGACGACACCACCACCGCTACCCGTGGCCGGTGGCGCGGACCGGAACGCGACGGCCGGCCCGCCGCCCGACCCCGCCCACGACGTCGTCGGCTGGGAGAACGGCTACTGGTACGACGAGTCCATCGACGTCGACCCGCGCGACGGGCTCTCGGAGGCGGAGCGCCGGGCGTACGTCAACCGGACGATGGCGCGCGTCGAGTTCCTCCGGGGACTGGAGTTCCGCACGCGCGTCTCCCTGTCTATCGTCTCGCGGTCGTCGTACCGACAGGAGGTGCTGGGCGAGGGGACCAGCCACGAGAACGCGACCGGTTCGCACGCGCGCTGGACCAACCAGCTCTGGGAGGCGCTGTTCGTCGTCGGCGAGGGGACCGACGCCACCGTCGAGCTCCGCAAGCTCTACGCCGCGGGCGTGCAGGGCTTCTACGCTCCGGGGTCGGTCGAGGTCGTCATCGTCTCGCCCGGCGAGCGCGGCGTGGTGGACAACGGCACCCTCGCCCACGAGCTCGTCCACGTCCTACAGGACCAGCACTTCGACCTCTCGCGAGTGCCGCTCCGGGGCGTCGGCCACGACGGCGAGCTCGCGGCGAGCGGGCTGGTCGAGGGCGACGCGGCGTACGTCGAGCAGCGCTACGTCAACCGGTGCGGCCGGGCGTGGGACTGCGTCCCCACCCCGCCGACGACCGGCTTCGGCGGGGCGGCCGGGAGGGCCAGCCTCGGGATGGTCATGACCGTCCTCCAGCCCTACTCCGACGGCCCGGCGTACGTCGACAGTCTCTACCGACGGGGCGGCTGGGCCGCCGTGAACGCGCGCTTCGACGACCCACCCGGGGCGACCGAGGCGGTCATCCACCCCGACCGGAGCGACACGATAACCGGCGTCCACGTCCCCGACACCGCGCGGGACGGCTGGACGCGGTTCGACGAGGGCGTCGACGGGGCCGAAACCGTCGGCGAGGCGTCCATCTTCGTGCTGTTCTGGTGGCAGGCGACCCACTACCGCATCGACGACGGGGTGGCGGTCGGCGCCCTCTTCGACACCGACGCCCCCTTCGACCAGTACAACTACGACGCGACCCCGTCGGCCGGCTGGGCGGGTGACGCGCTCGTCCCGTACCGCCGCGGCGACGAGTTCGGCTACGTCTGGACGACCGCCTGGGACACCGCGCGGGACGCCGGCGAGTTCCGCGACGCCTACCTCGCCGTCCTCCGCGGTCACGGCGCGGTGGCGCGCGGGCCGAACGCCTGGGTCGTCCCCGACGGCGACTTCGCTGACGCCTTCCGGGTCGTGCGCCACGGCCGCCGCGTGACCGTCGTGAACGCCCCGACCGCGGCCGAACTCGACGAGGTGCACCCGACGAGCGTATCGATTAGGACGCGACCGGGGAACGAGACGTCGTAGCGGATGGTGAAGGTGACGTCGGCCCTGAATCTGCCGGTTCGGCCGGTCGTCGCGTCGATCTCGGTGAC